>Ga0116173_1001057_pt1 | contig 23630 bp, 21 predicted proteins | sample AD_UKC085_MetaG_FD_89800 | JGI IMG/M metagenome (GOLD analysis project Ga0116173, IMG submission 89800) | Active sludge microbial communities of municipal wastewater-treating anaerobic digesters from USA - AD_UKC085_MetaG | ecosystem: Engineered > Bioreactor > Anaerobic > Digestate | place: USA...
AAAAGCTGTGGGATTTCCGCAGGCATCTAAAAAATCTAAAATTTTCAAAATACAAGGTTGTTCTGAAACTCACGCTTTCAAAATACAAGGTTGTTGTTGTTTAATATGTTTTACAATTAAAGCTAAACTGATTAAATTAAGCGTTTTTTTGTGTCATAAAAGATTTAACACAACTAACTTTACTCACTCTGTTTTTCTGTTAAAATGGGTGACGGTTTATTAACTGTCGGCGGATAAACATATGCCAAATGCAAAATTAAGTGAAGCATGGCTTCTTGATATGAGAAAGAAAATCATGCTTTCCTTTTTTTCCGATGATGAACTTATGGATATTTTCGTGCTGAAAGGGGGTAACGCTCTGGAACTTATTTATAAAGTTACAAAAAGACCCTCACTTGATATTGACCTGTCCATGGAAGATGATTTCGTTGAAAGCGATCTGAGAAGGATAGAAAAGAAAATATTCAAATCACTGAATGATTTTTTTAAAGATGATAATTTGGAAGTGGTCGAGTTGAAATTTGAAGAAAAACCGGCACCTGAAAAAAGGAATACTCCAAGAGGCAACGGATATAAAATAACTTTTAAATTGATTGAAGTAAAAGAAGCTTTCATTGGAGAAAGCGAAGATATTAAACGCAAAAGAGCCCTTGACATCGCAGGATTAAAAAAGACTTTCCATGCGGATATCTCAAAATATGAATACTGTGAAAGCAAAGTGAAGGTGAATGTTGACGGATATACCGTCTATGTCTATTCTCCTGAAATGATCATTCTTGAGAAAATGCGGGCAATCTGTCAGCAGACAAAAGAATACCGCAGTCAGGAAAACTCAGGCGGCAGGCCGAGACCGAAAGATTTTTATGATATCTATATGCTTATAAATAAGATGAAAATAAATATCAGATCCGCTGAGAATGCACTAATGCTCAAAAAAATCTTTGAAAAGAAAAGAGTTCCTGCCGATCTGCTGCTGATAATTAAAGAATACCGTGAATATCATAGGAACGGCTTCCGTGAATTGCTCGATACTCTGCCTGAAAGGGAAAAGAATGTGTCATACAATGAAATTTTTGACTATGTTGTTGAGAAAATGCTATCTATTCATCAAACGCTGAAGGATATATAAGATTCCACCTTTTTGATAATGATCGATCAGATATCTCATAATCAATGTAGAATTTATGCTTTATTCCCATATTTTCAAAAAGTGCAAGATCCTTTTCAGGAAATCCCGCTTTTTCAAGAAGAAATCCGATTGCCTGATGATAAGGATAAATGTAGTTCAATGCCTTCAGATAATTCACAATTTTAGAAATAGAGTACCGTTCTCTGTTTTCAATAAAAACATTTAAAACATTAAATATTCCGCCCGAAAAATGAGGACGGACAACACTGTCGATCAGACTCCGTTCCGGATCTGTCTGAAAAAATGTGCCGTTACTGTTTTTAATCACTCCGGTATATCCGTTAAACTTTGAAGCATGCAGAATGACCTGTCTGCGGTTAAATAAATAATACCGTGCCTCACGGGGTGGAGCGGAAAAGACTTTATCAATATTTTCCTGCTTAAGTTCCGGCCTTGTCACAGTTATTTTTGTTTGAGAGAGTTCATAAGACACATAGGCCGTCTTCGGTATCTGTTCAGTCATGCTGTTCATGAAAAGGGCAGTGTGGTGGCTGAAATAAGCATTTTTGTTTATTTTGCTGATACATTCGTAACTGTCAAAATCCCCAAAAGTGAAAACAGTCTTTTTCTGATATCCCTCTTCATCAAGTATGTGCCGTTCAGCAAGTCCGAGTTCAAGAAGTTTGCGGAGAAACTTTTTGAAAGATCTGTTATAAGCAGGGAATTTATTTCTGTTCTCATTATACAGTTTCTGAATATCTGCAAATGTGTAAACAACACCGCTGGAAACAAGAGCGATCATCTCATTTTCCATTGTCCCTGAATCTTTCAAATCAACCATTTTGCCATCATTACCATACAGTATAATATATATATTATACTATATAAAATCCAAAAAGCAATAGATTCTTTGCACAAAACTTTCCGGAAGAGATGGAAGAGAAAAGTTCATAAAAAATGAAATGATTTGCGGAGTGAATTTCGGTGACTTAAACCAGCCCTGCGAATCCCATAAATGCGAGTGAAAGAAGGCCTGCTGTGATGAGTGAAAGAGGTGCGCCTTTCATTGCTTTTGGCGGTTCAAACAGGTCAAGCTGCTCTCTGATGCCTGCAAAAACAACAAGTGCAAGGAAGAATCCGAGTGCTGTTGCAATTGTAAAAACAACACTTGTAACAAGATTGAATTGCTTTTGAATTACGATGATCGCAACACCTAGAACTGCGCAGTTCGTTGTTATCAACGGAAGAAAAACCCCGAGAGCCTGATATAGCGGCGGAGAAACCTTCTTCATTATTATTTCTACCATTTGCACAAGAGCCGCAATGACAAGAATGTATCCTACAGTCTGCATAAATTCAATATGAAGCGGAACGAGCACAAGTGAATATAAAAGATATGTCACCGTTGTTGCAAGCGTCATTACAAAAATAACAGCTGCACTCATTCCCACAGAAGTAGAAACTTTATTCGAAACACCCAGAAAAGGACATATTCCCAGAAATTGTGCAAGAATTATGTTGTTGACCAGGATAGACCCGATCATTATTTTCATATAAAAATCCATTACACCCCTCCTATGCTTTCTTCATAAGTTTGTTCATGGCAGCTATCATCAGTCCAAGCATTATAAAAGCTCCCGGTGCCAGAACAAATAAAAGAATGGTTGTTGCATCTTCAGAAACAAACTTGATATCAAAGATCGAACCGTTGCCAAGAACTTCTCTTATCCCTCCGAGAATAGTGAGCGCAAGTGTAAATCCCAACCCCATTCCCAAACCGTCAAATATTGATGGAATAATACCATTCTTCTGAGCAAATGCTTCAGCTCTTCCAAGAATTATACAGTTGACAACGATAAGTGGAATAAAAACACCAAGAGAAGCCGATAATGCCGGTGTATAAGCCTGCATTGAGAGATCCACTATCGTAACAAAAGATGCAATTACGACAATGAATGCTGGTAGCCTGACTTTGTCAGGAATAATATTTTTCAGAGCTGCTATTACAAGATTGGAGCATACTAGAACAAATGTCGTAGCAATGCCCATACCCATTCCGTTTATGGCACTTGATGTTACTGCAAGAGGAGGACACATTCCAATAAGCAATACCAGTGTCGGGTTCTCTTTTATTATTCCCTTGCTGAACTCTTTAAAAAGACTCATTATTCGCCTCCCTTTTTAAGACCTTCAACGGCTTTATTAACAGCATCCAGGAATGCCCTGGAACTTATTGTAGCAGCTGTTATTGCATCTACATCTCCACCATCTTTTTTAACTTTAAGATTGAATGTAGCAGGATTCTTTCCAGGAAATTGGCTCTTGAACTTGTTGTCGGAAAGCTTGGTTCCAAGACCAGGAGTCTCTTTTGCGTTCAGTATTACATAATCCACAAAATCCATTTTATCGTTAAAACCGACCATGATATCTATTCTGCCTGCATATCCCTTTTCTGTGAATGTCTGGACCGCTGTTCCTACAAGGACTCCGTCCATCTTTGCAGGATAGAACTCCAGCCCGGCAAGCTCTTTAACTGTATATTTCTCAGAATCAGGATTGTTGTTGAATTTAGGTACGACTTTTTCTATTGCGGAAATTTTCTTTTGTTTCTGCATCTCAGCTATCTGGGTTTTGGTCTTTGTGTAAGTGAAACCGAGAGCGGCCGCGGCAACTATGGAGATCACTGTAAGTACAAGAACCATGTTTGGGAAAGTCGATTCGAGCTTTTTAGCCATAGTTAACCTCCTTTCCGAATCTTACCGGTTTTATGTATTTATCTATAAGCGGAACAAATGCGTTCATTATAAGTATTGAATAACTGCAACCTTCCGGATAACCTCCGAAAAGTCTTATAGAGCCGCAAAGAACACCTGCAAGGACTGCAAATAGTATCTGACCTTTAACAGACATCGGGCTTGTGACCATATCAGTCGCCATGAACCATGCTCCAAGCATAACTCCGCCCGAAAGCATGTGAAAGAGCGGATCAGCATAATGGTTCGGGTCTGTCATCCAGAATATTCCTGTAAAAACAAAAAGAGCACCAAGATAGAATACTGGAATATGCCATGTTATTATTTTTTTATAAAGCATATATATTCCACCGAGAATGATCGCTAAGGCACTTACTTCACCGATACAGCCTCCAATATTACCTATAAAAAGGTTGAAATAGTCAAAACTCTGAGGAGAACCGGCAATTATATCAGTAATATTGCTGTTTGATTTTATTCCCTCTTTCAACATACCAAGAGGAGTGGCCGATGTAGTTCCGTCAACTGCCTTTCCCATTGTCCACATCATGGCCGTCTTTACAGGGATTGGCCATGTCGTCATGTCAACTGGAAAACTCGCAAGCATGAATGCTCTGCCTGCAAGAGCCGGATTGAACGGATTTTTACCCAGACCGCCGAAAACCATTTTGGCTATACCGATTGAGAATATGGCACCTACAACTACTTCCCATAATGGAATGCTGCTTGGAAGATTGAACGCAAGAAGAATTCCTGTGATTGCCGCTGATCCGTCTAACGCAGTTATTTCGCATTTGAGCATGAATTTCTGTATTAAATATTCAACTCCTATGCATGTTGCAACAGCAACCGCTGTAACAGCGACAGCTCTTACACCGAAAAAATATACTGATGCAAGAAATGACGGCATAAGTGCGATAACAACGCCCCACATAACTGTATTAACGGTATATGTCCCTTTTTCATGCGGGGAAAGCGAAATTACATATCTGCTCATTTTTTACTCCTTTCCCATCTGATTCTGTTAACATTTGCCTTGCCAAGCCTTATCAGATCGAGTATCGGTCTTGCACTTGGGCAGGTATAACTGCAGCTTCCGCACTCGATACAATCTGTAACGCCGAGTTTTTCAAGTTCTTCCCAGTTGTTCTTTTCTGCAAGTTTTTCAAGCAGATAAGGCTGGAGTCCCATAGCACACACTGTTACACATTTTGCACATCTGATACAGTTGCTGACTCTTTTCCTTTTTGCTTCCGACTTGTCAAAGAAAATTATGCCGCTTGTCCCTTTTGTAACTGAAATTTCAGGCGTTACAACAGCTTTTCCCATCATAGGTCCGCCGTTTACGATCTTTTCAGTCCCTTCAGGAATTCCACCCACTGCTTCAACGAGTGCTTCTACCGGTGTGCCTATACGAACAAGAAAATTGGCAGTTCTTTTTATTTTTTTGCCGGTAACAGTTACAACTCTTTCAAAAAGCGGCTTGTTCTTCTGCACTGCCTCATAAATCGCAAGTGCCGTTCCGACATTATTAACGACACATCCGACATCAAGAGGAAGTTTGCCTGACGGAACTTCACGGTTCAGAGCCGCTTTTATAAGTTGTTTTTCAGCACCTTGAGGATACTGGACTTTGAGCGGCTGTATTTCAGTTCCCGGAAAATCAGATGCAACCTTTTCCATTTTTGCTATGGCATCGGGTTTGTTTGCTTCTATTCCGACGATCGCTCTGCTTACTTTAAGAGCTTTTTTCATTATCTCGATGCCGACAAGGATCTCTTCAGTCCGTTCAAGCATTATTCTGTGGTCGGCAGTAAGATATGGCTCGCATTCAACAGCATTTATGACAAGAGTGTCAACTTTTTTCCCTTCCGGAACCATGAATTTTACATGGGTCGGAAAACAGGCACCGCCAAGACCGACTATACCGCTTGATTTGATCTTTGCAACGATGTCAGCCGGCTCAAGCTTTATTTCTTTAGCAAGCTCCGGAGTTCTGATAATGCTCTCATCCCACACATCACCTTCGACATCAATTATGACCGCTTTGACTTTATATCCGGTTGTGTCAGTAACAGTATCGATGGCAAAAACCTTTCCGCTTACCGAAGAATGGATATTTGCCGAAATGAAAGATTCCCCTTTCGCAATTAAAGTTCCGACTTTTACATCGTCCCCTTTTTTAACGACCGGAACTGCCGGTGCGCCGATATGCTGGCTTAACGGAATAGATACTCTTTTCGGAATGGCAAGGGCTTCTATCGGTGTTGAAGCCGCCATTTTATTTTCGGGCGGATGAACTCCGCCGATCTTAAAAGTTTTGAGTTTCACAACACTCTCCCTATATCTGTTGCTGTTCTTTGACTTCTTCTTTCTTTTCGCTTTTCACGGGCTCTTCAACCGGTTTAGGTTTGGGAGCCGGCGGTTCAAAAGTTGCCGATATTGCTTTTGTGGGACATACAACTATGCACTTTCCACAGGCGATACATTTTTTCGGGTCGATATATGCAAGGAAATTGTCAAGAGTGATCGCTTGAACTTTTTCAGGGCACTCCTTGACACATTTTCCGCATCCGATACAGGCGGCTTTGCACACTTTCATTGCAGTCGCCCCTTTTTCGGTATTACGGCAGTTGACCCATACCCTGCGTGATTTTCTTCCGACAGGTCTTATTTCAATGAGTTTTCTTGGACATGCTTTTACACAGGCGCCGCAAGAAACACATTTTTCCTCAATGATCACAGGCAGTCCTGTTTTTTCATCCATATACATTGCTCCGAATGCACATACCGTAACACAGTCACCAAGACCCAGACATCCATGGGGACAGCCCTTGTCTCCGCATGAAACAGTGTGTGCTATCGAACACTTTGAAGGTCCATCATAATCTGTTTTCTTAGAGGCCTTTTCGTGTGTTCCGCCACAAAGAAGAACGGCAACTGTCGGTTCCAGAGCAGTCACTTCAAGTCCGAGTGCTTTTCCTATTTTTGCCATCTGTTTGCCTCCGGCAGGGGCACAGTTCAGACCTGCAATACTTCCTTTGTCCGCTGCCTTCACGAGTGCTTCTGCAAATCCGCGACATCCGGGATACCCGCATCCACCGCAGTTAGCGCCGGGAAGAAGTTCAGCGATAACATCGATCCTCGGATCTTCTTCAACTTTGAATTTTTTTGCGATCACAAAAAGGACGATGGCTGAAACCGCCGCTACTGTTCCGAGCGAGATCACAGAATAGAGAATAATTCCGTCCACAATTCACCTCACTGGCTGATATTACTAATCTTTCTACAGGTAAATACAAAATTCTTTTTAAAATATGTCTTAAATACCACTAATCCGAGATAATAGGGGACCAGAATCCCGATCGATGAAAATGCCGCAACAGATTCAGACCCTGAAATGTTCCATGCGGCAAAAAGAGTTGCAACAAGAAGGATGAAAGGAATTAAAAATGCGAACATTACCGCTTTGAAACCGAGCCGCTGATCCATTTCAACGATCACACTGTCGCCAGGTTCAACAGATTCTTCAGAAACAGTTTCTATAATCTTTTCAGCCATATCGGCCGCAGAACAGAACCCTTTTGCGTGACATCCCGAGCATGCACTCTGCACTTCGATCTTCACAGATGCTTTAACGCCGTCCACACTTATCACTATACCGTTATGAGTAACTTTGGAAACTGTCATCTTTTTCGCCTGCAAAAAACACAACCCTATCTACTACCTATAAATATGTTTGTCAAATATATTGGTATTAGAAAGAAACAATTTACAAACAGATTAATTTGACAAAAACCGCATGGACCATAAAAGATATCAAATAACCTATGTTTCAGGTCATAAAACTTCAAAAAACATGAATATAAAGCAATGAATCTAAATACTTGACAATTATAACATTGGATGTTAGATTTGTCAGAGAATTTTTTTGAGGGGTTGATCATGATCGTAAAGAGGGATTTGGGAGCATTTTTAAAAAAGGTGTCGGGGCTGTTTCCTGCGGTTATTGTGACCGGTCCGAGGCAGTCAGGTAAAACGACTTTCCTTAAATACACTTTCCCTGAAGCTGAATATGTCACTTTTGATGATCCTGTAATGCAGGATTTTGCGAAAAATGATCCAAACGGGTTCATTGCAAAATTTTCGTCACGGCAGATAATTCTTGATGAAATTCAATATGTTCCGGAACTTTTTTCATATTTAAAGATGGATATTGATCAAAACAGGGAAGTTTGTGGAAAATGGCTGTTAACCGGTTCTCAGCAGTTTAACATGATGAAAGAAATAAGTGATTCTCTTGCCGGAAGGATTGCCATACTCAGCCTGTTTCCATTCAGCCAGAATGAGTTGTCTTCTGCCGGAAAAAATTTAGAAATTGACAAAATTCTCTGGAATGGAGCATATCCGGAAGTTGTTTTGAAGCCCGAAATAAGAGAGATTTGGCTTGCTTCTTACATCAGAACTTATATCGAAAGGGATGTGAGACAGTTGATAAATGTTGCAGACCTTTCACTTTTTCAGACTTTTATCGGACTGGTTGCGGCAAATCACTCTCAGGAACTTAATGTCGCAGGAATTTCAAGAGACTGTGGTGCTGCCCAACCGACAATAAAAAGATGGATATCAATACTTGAGGCATCATTCATCATATATCTTCTCAGACCGTTTCATGTGAATATTGGAAAACGGCTAGTGAAAACCCCGAAACTTTATTTTATTGATTCTGCAATTCCGGCTTATTTAACAAAACAGGGAAGTTCCGAATCACTGTTCAACGGAGCAATGGGGGGTGCTTTTTTTGAAGGATTTATAGTCGTTGAAACATTGAAGATCATTAAAAACAGTTCAGCAAATGCAGAGCTATATTTCTGGCGGTCAAATGACGGAATGGAAATTGACCTTATCATTGAATTCGCAGGAAAATATCATGCAGTAGAAATCAAGAAAACCCAGACTCCGACTGCAAAACATGCTGAATCAATTGAGAAATTCATAACACTTTTTAAAGAAAAAACCGGTGATTCTTTTGTCGTCTGCAATATTCCTCAGACAAAACCTCTGACAGCAAATGTATCGGCAGTTCCATGGCAGAAATATTTCAAATGGGTTGAAGAAATCCTCGGATTTAATCAGGAAATAATATAATTTGACAAAAACCGCATGATCTTTAAAATAGGTCATGTGAACTATATTGGAGGTCATAATGCTTGCTAAACTTTTTGGCGGATATACTGCTGAGAAAATACTGATGTTCATGTTTGTTTATGGTGAAGGATATGCCCGTCAGATCAACCGGCTTTTCAATGTTGCATTTGATCCGGTAAACAAACAGCTTGCAAAATTTGAGGATGCGGGAATTCTTGTCAGCAGAATGAAAGGTCGAACAAAATTATATACATGGAATCCACGGTATCCTTTTCTCAAAGAACTTCAAGGGCTTCTTTCAAAAGCTTTTGAATACACCGTTGCTGAAGAAAAACAAATGTATTACAGTGAAAGAACAAGACCCAGAAAAAGTGACAAACCGTTATGAGCAAAATTGATAAAAACACATTGCTTAAAGAACTTGCGCTCATTGTCTGTGATAAATTCAGACGGCACGGAATTGATGCCGTGCTGACAGGCGGAGCTGTCGTTTCAATTTATTCCCAGAACCGTTATCAATCCTATGATCTTGATTTTATTACGCATTGCAGTGTAGTAAGAATTTCGATCGCTTTGAAGGAGATCGGGTTTGAGAAACATGGAAGATATTATAAAAATCCTGATACGGATTATTTTATTGAATTTCCTCCTCCTCCCGTTGCAGTAGGGAACAAACCTCTGACTAAATTCAACGAAATCAAAACAGAGTCAGGATATCTTAAACTGCTCACTCCGACACAGTGCGTGATGGATCGACTCGCTGCATTTTATCACTGGAATGACAGACCGTCACTTGAGCAGGCGGTTCTCGTTGCAAAAAACAATGAAATTGATTTTGAAGAAATAAAAATATGGTCAAAAGAGGAAGATTCCATGAAAAAATTTGAAGTTTTTCTTGAATCACTTAGAAAAGAGCAGTCCGCATGACCTATAAAGTATGTCAATTGACCTATCTTTGCGGTCATATAGTTTTAAGGAGATCGAGAATGAAAAAGACTCTGATTTTTGTGTTTGTCCTGATTTTATTAGCGTTTTCGTGTTCGACGACTCCACCGACAGTAAAAGAAGGGGCAAAACTTTTCAATGAGCAGAAGTATGCCGAAGCGATAAAAGTTTTTGAAAAAGTGCTCGAAAAAGATCCGGAAAACGCAAATGCTGCATATAACATCGCAATCTCATATATCCAGCTCAAAGATGATGATAAGGCTTTGATTTATCTGAATAAAACTATTGAACTGAACAAACTTTACTATGATGCCTGGTATAATATGGCAATTCTTGAATTCAATAAAGGAAAATATAAAAAAGCCGTAGCAGCTTCATTTCACTCAGGAAAAGAAGGAAAAGAGATAATTGAAAAGTCTTTTGTGAAACTTAAAGAAGCAGGGTTCCCAAACAAAAATTTTGCACAATTAAAAGAAAAAATATCTTTGCCGCAGGATGTAATAATTTCTGAATCTTACAAAAAAAAGATCTTTTTCTCATTGCTGGTATCAAAAAGCGGAACTGTTGAAAAAGTAATTTGCGGAAAAGAGAAAGAAATAATAGGAAAGCTTCAACAAGATCAGGATGTTGACCAAGAAGAAGACAGTTCAAAAGAAAAAGAGATATGCGATTTTTTCATTCCTTTTTTGTCCTCACTTGAATTTATCCCGGCTTATAATTTTTATAAAAATGAGCTGAAAAACTCTGAAGAGATTGGGTTCATATCTATCAATAAAGAAGCCTCTGCTCAATTGGAAATGAAGATTTTCAATGGATTGGAAATGACAAATTTACTAAAAGAAGTGCCTGAAAAGAAAGAATATTTTGTAAAAAATGATTTCAATAATTCAGGATCAGGAAAAGCAGTTATTACCGGAGCAATTGATATCTCTGACATAAATGCTTCGGTAAAAAAGGCACTTTCGAAAATAAGGTGGTGTTACGAAAAGGAAGTTCACAAAGATCACTATCTTAGTGGTAAAATTGTAGTAAACTTTATAATAAATGAAAATGGAAGTGTTCCTATCGCAAAAATCAGAACTTCAACAATGGATAATGAATTCGTTGAAAAATGTCTTGCAAATCAAATAAAAAAAATCCGGTTTCCTCTTCCAAAAGGAGGTGGAATTATGATTGTGAACTATAATTTTGTTTTTAAACACAGTATAGGCTGTAAAAACCAAGGTCATAGTTATAATTGCTATAGAACAGATGTTACGGCAGGTATAGGAGAATGAAAACAAATCTGATTATTATCTGTGCCTTAATTTTACTGGTGTTTTCGTGTTCAAGCACCCAGAAAGCTGGGGTAAAAGAACAAATGTATGATGGTGCAGTACTGTTCAACAGTCAGAAATACACAGAAGCAATTGCGGTTTTTGAAAAAGTTCTTGAAAAAGATCCGGAAAACGCAAATGCTGCATATAATATCGCAATCTCATACATCCAGCTTAAAGATGATGATAAGGCTTTGATTTATCTGAATAAAGTGACAGACATAAGTCCTTTTAATGACGATGCGTGGTACAACAAGGCGTTGATACTATTCAAGAAAGAAAACTATTTGGCTGCACTTGAAGCGACATTGAATTCCGAATATGATTCAGAAAATATAAAGATAGAAACATTGATAAAGCTCAGTGAAAAGGGCATAAAAACGCTTATTATGCACAAACAGGCAGTAATTATGGGTGCACTCAGCAGAGAAACAATTTTTAAGTTGGTTGATGAATTTAAAGATGATTACAAAAAGTGTTATGAGATCGGCTTGAAACAGGATTTATATCTTCAAGGAGAAGTTACTGTGAATTTTATTGTATCTGGAAAAGGAAGCGTGTCCTCAGCAAAAATAAATAGATCAACCATGAACAATGAAATCGTTGAAAAATGTGTCGTTGAAGTAACAAAGAAATTGCATTTTCCTGCTCCAAGAGGAGGCGGAATTGCAATCGTGAATTATCCTTTTGTTTTTATAAATAATGCTAACACTTCATATAAAGCTGCAAATCATTATCTTAGACTTAAAGACAAAAACAAGGCGCTTGAATTTTTCAAGAAAGTTCCGCAAGAGTCACCTTATTTTATGGATGCTTGGTATCATATTGCTTCAATAGAATATGAAAATGGAAATTTTATTGAAGCTGTCAGTGCATCTTTTAAAGGATATGGTGCTGAATATATTAGAGAAAATGCTTATAAAAAACTAAAGGAAACAGGGTTTCTTTACAAAAGTTTTGCTCAGCTGAAAAGCGATCCGGTGTTTTCTGTTCCCGGTATTCCATCTTCAGCAATCAGTCAAAAAATCAAATTCTCTTTATACATATCAAAAGATGGAATTGTTGAGCAAGTTAGTTGCAAAAATGAAGAAAACAAAGAACTTTGTGAATATTTTGATCCCTTTGTGAAGAAGTTTGAATTTATTCCCGCCTACGATTTTGAAAAAAAAGAAACCGTCAGTTCAATGATTATGGGTGAAATAACAATCAATGACAAACAAGGAGAATGGAAACAAATATCCTCATTTGATCATTTAATATATAACAAAAAAACTCTTGAAGAAAATCTGAAAAATGCGAATGAAGCATACGACACCGCAATCTCATACATCCAGTTTAAAGATGAAGATAAGGCATTGATTTATTTGAATAAAACTGTTGAATTCAATCCTTATAATGACGACGCGTGGTATAATTTAGCTCTTATTTATTTCAAAAAAGGTGACTATCTTTCTGCGCTCGGTGCCGGACTGGACGCTGGTCCTGATGCAAAAAATATCGTGGATAAATCAAGAGAAAAGCTTAATGAGAAAGGTGTTGAAATTCCTTCAAAGTACAGAATGATGGTTGCTGGGAAGGGGAAGTTAAAGAGGCGGACAGTTTACGAACACATCGAGAAATTCAATAAAGAATATGAAAAATGTTACCTTGACCAGATAAATGATGTCAACCCTTTCAGGTCAAACTCAGTTCTCGAAGGGAAAATTCATGTTTCTTTTATTATTTCATCAAAAAACGGACAAGCGATGAATGTTGGGGTTGGCAGGGGAAATACGGGAAATATATACAATGGAAAAGTAGAAAAGTGTGTTGTTGATATCGTTAAAAAAATAAAGTTCCCCGTTCCTATAGGCAGAGAAAATGTATATGTAAGTTACACGTTTGTTTTCAAACACCCTGAAAAACAACAGTAAATCCAAACAGTTGACAATTATAACATTGGATGTTAGATCTGTCAGGAGTGGTTTTCGTATATAATGATTCCGTCTTTTTTGATTCCGTCGAGGAGTGGCTGTTTCTTAATATTTTTCGCATCAAAAAGATCAATTTTCAGGATTGTGTCAATTTGATCCATTTCATCTTTGAGAAAATGAAAAACTTCTTTGTTGTCTGTATAAAAAGCGATGTCTATGTCAGAATTTTCGCGGTTGTCACCTCTTGCACGGCTTCCGAAAAGAACAGCTTTTTCAATATCATATTTTTTCAAGATCTTGATAATACTGGCTAAAAGTTTCTTGTCGATGTTCATTAAGAATTTGTTTCCTTTTCAATGTATTCAAGAAGATCGGAAAAAATTGATAAGTACCGGTCTTTTATCCGTCCATAAAGTTCATAAGCCATCTCTTCATCGTAAGTGTGAGAAGAAATATTTCTGTCAGTAAGCATTTTTATGAAGGTATCTCCGTCAGTTATGATTCCTGCCGCATAAGCATCTTTCAGAATGTCTCTTGGCGAAACAGGAACTGAAAAACCTTTATATTCCATAAATGCTTTCAGAGTTTTCCAGGCAAGTTCAAAAGTGAATTCAAACCGCTGAATGACCCCGTCCATAATCACTGAATCTGTAACATCGACCTTTGCGCTCTCTTTCAAACGCTCCAGAGCACTTCTGAAATAATCGATTTTGTTCTCAAGTCCGCTCATATTTCACCTCAGCCATAATTTCAAAGCGATTTTACATCATTTCAAACTTTTTCCCAGTTTTCCACAATTCCTTCAATGATTTTAAAGAGTGGGTTGGGTTCAAGCAATTTGATCTTTATGATTTCTTCATACTTTTGTTTGTTTCTGACTTTGAGTTTTTTGAGAAGGTGTGCCGTTTCATACTCGATCTGGCCTTGTGTCACAGTCATCTTTGCAGGGGTGAATTTCCCGATCTTTGAGTAATCAAATTTATATCCGCGGATAACCGATTCATTAAAGATAACAGATAAATACTGATCTAACCGTTCAAGCGGAGCAGACTCATTCTTAAATCTTATAAGTTGCGGATGATTTGTGTAACCCTTTGTTTTTCCTGAAAGTACATGCTTTGCTAAAAGCGTTTCCCGCCAGAGAGCAACAAGCCCGATATTGTCAAGATACTTTGGGTGAATCGACCAGATCCGCATGAATTCCTCCGGAAATGGCTAATTATAATAAAAATTTGATAAAATTAAAGCAATTATGTTACTATAATCCGTTACAACGGTAATAATTTTTCATGGTGGTCAAATGAAAAAGCTCAATTTTTTGAAAGTCTTGTCCTTTTATCCGTTCATTTCCCTTCTTCTTATCTCCTGTGATTTCTTTGAACCGACATACGAAATTATCGACAACGGACATGAAAACAGTAAAAACGATGACTGGTATGAAAGTCCCGATGAATCAGAACACAATAATCAAAATGAACCTGACTTTACAATGGAGACAAATGACATTGATCTGACCGGTTTTTTTGAAAAAGAACCGGAACTGGCTTTCAAATCAAAACCGAACGGAATAACCAGATGGAATGAGGAATACCGGCATTTTGTCAGATGCGAATCATCATCCGGCATCAAAACCAGTATAGCTCTCGGAGAAGACTCATGCGGCGGAACACTGAAAGATAATGTCTATTCATTCACTCCCGTTGAAGAGGAAATTCCGGCAGGCAAATGCAAAACATCGTTTGTCTGTTCTACAAATCCGAACAAGTTCATCATGCAGGAGACCGAATTTCAAATTCCCAATCCGGCAGAGATAATCTCCCCGGCAGAGGCGGTTATGTTATTTGACATCATCTGGTCAAACTCAGATCATGCACTTTTTGTTAAAAACGGCGACCTTTACTCGGTGAACAGAGATCTTGATTCTCATTTTCTGATCATGGAAAATGTATACACTGATGAAGGCGACACATTCTCAACAGCAAATTTCTTTTATTTTCTTTCCCCTGATGAAAAAAGCGGCGAAATGGCGATTATGAAAACTGACGGAACTGTAGAAAACACATCTGTCGCCCTTTCAAGAGAAATGATATCTGACCTGATTAATGTAAATGACCGGATTGCCGGAATAAAATATATTGACAAGGATGCCGATCTCTATGTCAAACTTGAAAACATAAATGAAGATAAACAATCTCTTATATACTTCGGAACAGAAACAGAAGAAGTTTCTGCCTCAAAGTTCGATACTGCCTATAATGTAATATGTTCAGGTGATAAATGTGTTTTTTCAACACTTGATAACTATTACATTTTTGAAAAAGACACTAAACAGCTAAAAGAGATCTGTGCCGGCAGTGACAAAGATCAATTATTCAGCTTTATGGGAAATATTATTATATCTTCATACGCTAATTCAGGATGTTATAATTCACTCGATATTAACAGTTGTGAAGAAAAAGAATGGTGTGAATGCGGCGACTATCATCCCAACAGCATCGATTTTTATAACAGACAGAGCGAGGGGTGTATACAGATATTTTCAAATTGCGGAAACAGCACTGTAATAACAAAATTTACTTCTGATGGAACAAAGCAGACATCTGTTATTCCGGAAGGTGACATTTCCGACATTATCCATTCCAATTGCGAAAATATCTACAGACTAAGCAGTGTTGATTTCAAAGAACCGGACCGGAAATGTTTAACTGGAACAGAGATTTCGACAGGCATAGTCACAGAATTTGATCTGGAATGTTCATCAGACAATGAATTTAAATATGGAGGAATATTTAATGAAAGTATGATGCTGCATCGTTTTAATTCAAAACCTGCACCCGAGACTTATTTTGTTTCAAAAGAAGGCGGCATTATAACAAAGGAAATCTCTTTAAAGTACACACCGTCAGATTTCTCAATTGACATCCGCACCGTGCAAAACAATGAGTCTGTTATTCTTTCATTCAGCAAATTAACACAGATGTTCCTTACAGACGGGACTGCAGAAAACACATCTCATGTTGTATCGTTATATGAAGGGGAGTCTTTTTATTCCGATATTCTGGGTTTTTCAAAAGATGAGATCCTCATAAAAACCGCAAAATATGATATTTACTCCGGGAATCTTGACAACTATCTGAATGTTTTTGACCGCAATACAGGGGCAAAGGCCACCATTTTATCAAAAAGATGTTCATATAATAAAAATGGGATATATCCAGGATTTTATGTAGACAGATTCACATTTTTCTGGGTCTCCGATAACGAAACTTGCGAATCACACACTCTTTGGAGAACCGACGGAACTTTAGAAGGAACAGTAACAACAGACATAAAAGACACTTACGCAACATTTCAAGGTTTAATTTACTATCAGACAGAACATGATGATCTCGGCGGTACATATCTTCTCGGAGTTGAAGTTTTTTACATCAGTAGTGAGGGAGAGATAACTCTTCTGCAGGATGTTCCTGAAGATTACAAATATGTGGGAAAGATCGGGAATGTGCTTTATTTCTATAACCAGTACAGTGATCTGGTTTACAATCTCATATCATTTAAAAACGGGGAAAAGATAAAAAGTTTTGAATTTGGTCAAACAAGCAGAATGGAACAGGTAGTTGGTTCTAAAAGTGCTTTGATAACTCTCCAGCAAAGTGATACCGGCATAGAACCGTCAATAATGAGAGTCTACAAAGATGGGAACATGCTTTCAACACCTTTCATTCAGGAAATATACAATGACGAGTTCTATGATGCTCAGATTTTGTTTGTGAACGGCGATTTGCTTGTGCTCAAGGCGGTAAGCATCCACAACAGTGCGACATATCTCAAACTTGCAAAGATCAACAAGGACGGGTCCGTTGATGTAAGTGATCATTTTTTAACAGTATCGCATGATATTTCTTATGATAAAATGATATTTTCAGGAAAGTCGCTTATATTCTTTGTCCGCGGCGCCCTTTACACCGTTTCATTTGAAAATGGAACTGTTTCAATTGAACTGATGCGGGAAATTGTGACCATTCCGGGGAATATCATCGGCAACACTTTTTCAGGTGAAGCCCTTTTCGAGGTTACATCATCATACGGTGAAAAAAGTGCATTGATAACTGATGGAAAGAAAGAAACATCCAAAGAAATTAGTGTTTTATATAATGATTCAATAGGAATATGGGAAGGTTTTCCGTTTATCGATAGAAATAATTTCACATCACTACTTTTTATAGAGGAATACCCTGACGGGGTTCTTTCTGAAAAGGTCTTAACAGAAAAACCGATAGATTCATATATAAGTTACAGTACAAATAAAATTTTTTATTTCAGACACAAGGATTATTATGAGAACGAACCTGTTCAATCTTTCAAAATAAACTTTTAAGGAGGAAGCAGATGAAAAAAGCATGGTTTATGGTTATTGCGGCACTTTTTGTGCTGAATGCCGGTTGTGAAAAAAGTTCGACAAAAGCTGAAAATGATGCAGATCTTTACCAGCCGGTTGATAAAGAAGCTGTTGCAGATGACGAAGAAACCGCTGATAACAACGGAGTAACTGATAACAATGTGACTCCTGATCAGAATGGAACGACTGATGAGAACGGTCAGCCCGATGATACAACAGTTGATGAAAACGGAGTGAATGACGAAAACGGAGTGAATGACGAAAACGGAATTCCTGATGATGACACATCTGCTGAAAAGGAATTCGTCGCCGGTTATGAAAAAGCGACCGAAGATGTTTTCCGGAATATTCCTGAATCTGCAATAAATTCAGCAAAGAACAAGTTGCATATTGCATATTTTCACTCTTCTCACGGAAGCAGAGTAATCACGGGAATGCAGGGTTTGAAAAATTACAAGGATGGTGATGACACTCTTTATGATTTCACGACAAATGGCACTCCTGTTGCAGGGAAACTTGATATTTATGATGAATATGAAGGGGGAAATGACCTTAGCGTAAAAGAAGTTGTTGAAGGTAACGGTTATTCACAATGGTATAACGAAACCGTTGCATTTCTTGCTGAAGCGGGCAACAGCGACATCAATGTTCTGATGTGGTCATGGTGTAATCCTGACGGACACAACCATCAAAAATATATAGATGACATGGAAAAACTGATAACGGATTATCCAGACATCACATTCGTTTTTATGACAGGACACCCCAACGGTGACGGTGAAAGTGAGACCGCAAACAGTGCATATCAGGCACATAAACTTATCCGTAAACACTGCGAGGATAATGACAGATTCCTCATTGATTACTGGGACATAGAAACCCACGGAATGGAAGGAATATATTACCCCAACGCAAATGATAACGGAGTTTCAGGCAGTACAGAATTCTATAAAGCGTGGCAGACATCACACCCCGGCGAATTTTTTGAAAACAGCTGTGCCCACACCGATGAAGATCAGGAACTCACCTGCAACAGAAAAGCTTATGCCGCATGGTGGATCTGGGCAAGGATCGCCGAAGAGAAATAGAGTTTTTACAACTTTTTTCTGATAATTCCGTTTAAGAAAAAGTGGCTAATGATATTGAGAGGAAAATGAAAAAGATTATTGTTACCATAACAAGTTCAATGCTTTTAATAATATTCTTTTCATGCAACAGTCCATCGCACGATCTGAATGACAAAGACACCGACCTGGTTTCAGATCATGACAACATTGCCGATGCTGATGAAATTTCTGAAATTGAAGCTGATGATTCCAATGAATCTGACGAAAATATTGATGACTCTGACAATGAATTCAGTGGCTTGTCTTTTAAAACAAGACCTCATGGAATAACAAGATGGGATGAAAAATTCAGTTATTTTATCAGATGTGAATCTGGGAAGAAAACCGAAACTCTCATTTCAGTCACTGAAGATGATACATGTAAAGGAACAATTAATTCAGACACTTATGTTTTTACACCGATTAATGAGAAAATCCCTTCAGGCAGATGCGTTATAGCGGTTGAATGTTCAGACGGTGAGAACAGAATTACGCAGAAAACTCATATTCAGATCCCCAATCCGTTTCAATTTGCTGAGTCTTTTGATGAACCATTGATTTTTAATCCGATCTGGTCAAAAGATGAATATGCAGTTTTTTTTCGGGACAACGAGCTTTTCTCTTTTAATATTGAATCGGACAAGATTGAGTTGCTGGGCAGTTTTTTAGGTGACTTTTCAGGTCATTTTTTTCCTGTTGATAATTTTCTTTATTATCTTTCTCAAGATGGCATGATTTTCAAAACAGATGGTACAATTCAAAATACTACAAAAATTGAGATTTCAAATGAATCGGAAGATAACCTCAATTTTAAAGTAATTAGGCATGTGTTCAAGAATGATAATATTTTACTTCAAACTTATGATGAGCAAATGCAGACAGGTTCCATTTATTATTATGATTCGGTTTCAAAAGAAATAATTCCAGTTGAATTGCCTGAATCTTGGTGGATGGGGACAACTTGCTCAGAAAAAGAGTGTGTCGCTTATGATTTTATAAGTGAAAAAATGTTTGGAATCACCATTCCGGCTTTATCAGCAAGTGAAATATGTCCAGATGAAATTAAGAACCATGACGGGACGATCGTTTTTGCCGATAATAAAATATTTTATAAATATGAAAAAACTTTAAATTCGATAGATATTCAAACCTGTGAAAAAACAACTTGGTCAGATTGTGAAAATCCGGAAAATGTTTCAATTAATAGAATTCCGGGAGAAGAGGTTTTTTATACAGTAGGCAATTGTGAAACTTCAACGGTTTTGCGAATATTCTTTCCTGATGGAACGGATAAATCCACATCTTTAAATACCGGAGTTACAGATATTCATACAAACGAAGGAGTCGTTTTTTTCTTTAAATACTATGATGAAAATATTTCAAAACCTCAAAAATGCCTGAGAGTCCTCAATACTGCAGATGATTCAATTCTTATTCCGGATAAGATATGTAATCCTGATGAACAAATTGTTTTCAGTGGATTTTTCAATGATTCTGCGGTTTTCAATTTATTTGGAGCAGAGTTGAATGTCAGCACTTTCCTAGTTAAAAGCAACGCATCAATTGAAAGTGTCGCCCCCGCTTTTTTGATAAAAAATGTGCAGGGCTATTTTAAAAATGCAATATCCTTAAATGGAAAAGATTTTTTCACGGTGTCAACCGGTCGTTATTGGCAAATGTTTGAGACTGACGGCACTAAATCAGGAACAAAAATGAGAAATATGATTACAAATGTCTGGAATTTGAAATTGATATCAGCATCAGAAAACGAAGTTATATTTGATATAGCCGATGACAAGACCCATTTTATTAACAGCTTTGATATTACTACAGGAAAGAAAAAAACAATAACATCCAAAGAAAACTGCAAGTTTGGAAATTTTCCTTTTCCCGGAACATATGATTATAAACTCCGTTTCGGAAACTTTGCTTTTTTCGGAGTTTCAGACACATGTGGAGTGTATTCACTTTGGACAACTGACGGGACTTCGAAAGGCACAATAGATCACGATATTAAAATCACACATTATACGCAGGGTATCGGATATGAAATATATGATCCGGAACTGAAAGCTCATTCTGATTCTTTTGGCGGGCACTATCTCGGGAAATATTATTTTAACAGCTTGCATGAAAAAGCGATTGATACTGGTGTGTCAGGATACATTCTTGGCTTTATTGAAGACTTTTTAATTGTTTGTAGCACTAAAAGTGAACATGTTTTTGAAATAACAGCACTCAAAAAAGGAAAAATTGTAAGCAGTTTCGTATATGAAAGCAAAGGACAGGTGTCTGATGTGTCAATGTCAGGCAGCAACATTCAACTGCTTGAAACTATAGGTGATAATGAAACATCAGTAGCCAATGTTCTTTTTTTCCCAGATGGTGATCTTTCAAAAAAACCTCTCTTTGCCGAGTTATTTGACAGCGGCTATTCATCAGTAAAAAAAATTGCAAGTAATGAAACTTTTACGATTTATTCCGCTAAAATAAAAGGTGCTTCGAGTGTTGCGCTGAAAAGTGTATATTTGGCCAAGAGCGGTCTGATCATAGTTTCAGAGCCGCTATATTACTACAATAAAGATTCAGAATTCAATTGCTTTTCAATAATTGGAAAGGATCTTATATGTGATTATGACGGAGTTCTTTTTTCCATTCCTGTTGATAAAAAGATTTTCGCCGGAATAAGACTTCTTGAAAAAGAAGGGGATTTAAGATATTTAGGCACTTCTTTTTCAGGTGAAGCTGTTATTAAGGTTTCATCTGACAGCTCTCTGGTTGTTACGGGAGGGAAAAAAGAAAATACAAAAATTACAAAAATTCCACCGTATTCGAGGATTTCTTTTTGGAATGACTGGATACTCGAATATGAAAAAGCTTTTATAGTTGAAGATGAAAAGAACCTGCTAAATCATGTCGAAATAAAAAATAAAGAATTGAATAATCAAGTCCGTTACAAATCAGAAAGGGCAATTTATTTATTTGAAGACCCGGGACTTTACATTTATAACCTTCCCAAGACCGAACTATTCTTTTAAAACCATATCAATGCACATGACTGCGGCAAGAATCAGTTTTCTGATATCTGAATCGGGTGGAACATTTTCGCTGATGGTGAGCATATAGTTATCTGCTGTTGTGAACATTTCTTTTGCAAAGCCGGCCCATTCTTTTGAAACGTGGGCATATTCGTTATTTCCGTCAATAAATTTGAAATCCCAGCTTGTCCATTTTCCTCTGAGCTGACACACCTGCCTTTCGCTATTGTCAAGAACATTAAATTTTCCGCCGATGCTGAACAGTTTCTGTTTGAACCCACCGATTTTATTGTCGTTTTCATCAAAAACCGAAACATCTGAAAGAAAAACTGAAATCCCGCGGGATACTCTCACAACCTGTTTCCCGTCAGGAGTTCTGATCGTAATGTCAAACGGAGTCATCCTTTTATAATCGGTGAAACGGAACATCTTGGTGAACATCCCGAGTGTTTCCTCGCGGCATTCCATGATCACTTCCTGAGTTTCAGGGTCCAGAATGTCATAGTTGTTTGCCGCCTTGAACATACCCACATGCTCTTTCACGAAAAAACTGTTTCTGTTGATAACGCTCATTGACACCTCTTTAAAAAAATTAAGCACTTGCCTCAACAAGAATAGATAAAAATAGCAGTTTTACAAGAAAACGAACTTTGTTTGTCCAAAAAATACTCTTTTTCTACAGCTGCAATATAATCAGTATGTACATTTCATCTGAGGTGAAACAATGCTCCGGATCAGAAAAATTCATGACCCCCTTTTCCCGCTTGAGAAAAGAGCTGTCGAGCAGGTTCAGAAACTTCTTTTTGAAAGATTCACTGATCTTGAGAAAGAAAAGATCGATGCACTACCGTATCAGCTCAACAACCCTGTGAAATACAGGTTTAAAACCATTCTTTTTGTTGCTGATGATGTTTCCGGAAATGTTAAGGGTTTTGCGGTGTTGATGACCGATAAAACGCTGAATTTCTGTTTCCTTGATTTCATTGCGACAGATGTAACCGCTCCAAGCGGACTTGGAAGTGCAATTTATGAAAGGGTCAGAGAAGAGGCACTCAAACTTGAAAGCCGTGGAATATTTTTTGAATGTCTTCCCGATGATCCGGTACTTTGCAAAGATTGTTCGAAATTGAAGGAAAATGCGTCCCGGCTTAGATTTTATGAGAGATTCGGAGCGTTTCCCATAGCAGACACTAAATATGAAACACCTTTGAGCGAAGAAGATGATTCCCCCCCTTATCTGATGTTTGACGGACTTATAAAAGGAAAAACTCTCGGAAAAAGGATGGCAAAAAAAATAGTCAGAGCGATACTTAAAAGAAAATACGGGGATCTCTGTTCACAAGAGTATATTTCACTTGTTGTAAATTCCTTTAAAGATGATCCGGTAAAGCTTCGCCCCCCCAGATACATTAAAAAGCCGAAACCTGCTGTTTTGATTGAGAATGTTTCCAAAATAGCTCTTTTAATAAATGACAGACACGACATTCATCACATAAGGGAAAGAGGTTATGTTGAAAGCCCTGTGAGGATAAGATCGATCCTGTCAGAGTTAGAAAAAACTACTCTTTTTGAGAAATTCCAGATCGAAGAATTTCCGGAACATTTCATAAAAGATGTCCATGACAGCCGGCTGATAAATTTTCTGAAAAAAGTGTGCATGGAAATTGGAAATGAGAAGTCAGTCTATCCTTATGTTTTTCCAGTAAGAAACGCTGATAAACCACCTGAGGAGCTCGATGTAAGTGCCGGTTATTTCTGCATTGACACATTTACTCCGCTGAATAAAAATGCATGGCTTGCAGCAAGGAACGGTGTCAACTGTGCTCTTACTGCGGCAAGAATCGTGCTGAACGGTCAAAAATGTGCATATGCACTTCTTCGGC
>Ga0116173_1001068_pt1 | contig 23481 bp, 17 predicted proteins | sample AD_UKC085_MetaG_FD_89800 | JGI IMG/M metagenome (GOLD analysis project Ga0116173, IMG submission 89800) | Active sludge microbial communities of municipal wastewater-treating anaerobic digesters from USA - AD_UKC085_MetaG | ecosystem: Engineered > Bioreactor > Anaerobic > Digestate | place: USA...
GAACAATACATTCAGGCGGAGGTCAAAAATTTGCTGCTGACAGAAACGGACGAGTATTACAAATCGTACCTCGAAAAAACGTTTGAAAATCTGTCGCTTACCCATGCAGGATATTTTTCGAAAGACAATACCGAAAAGGACGAAGCCATCGAAAAAGAAATCAACGAAATCCTGCACGACAAGCAAGCTATTCTCGATTTGGACAATCCGCGTCGGTTTATTTTCTCGAAATGGACGCTGCGCGAAGGGTGGGACAATCCCAACGTTTTTCAGATTTGCAAGTTACGAAGCAGCGGAAGTGAAATTTCGAAATTGCAGGAAGTTGGGCGTGGGCTGCGTTTGCCGGTAAACGAATATGGTAATCGCGTGAAAGATGAGCTGTTTTATCTGAATTATTTTGTGGACTTCACCGAAAGCGATTTTGTGGACAAATTGGTGAACGAAATTAACGAAAAATCGGGAGCTATTTCTCTCGATGCAGTGCCCGACAAACTATCCGAATTGATGATTAGAAGGATATGCGAAGTGTATCGCACAAATGAAGACGACTTGTTGGAACTGCTCGACAAAAATAACGTCATTACTCGAAGCAATAATTTTAAACCCGGCGGATTCGATTACATAAAACAAAATTACGCACTCATCTTCAATGGCGTCAATTCCAATAAAATTCGCAAAGCTATTGACTTGCAGAAAAAAATTACCGTCAGAACGGAAAAATACGGCGAACTGAAAGAGCTTTGGGAAAAGCTAAACGAAAAGGTGGTGTTGGAATATAAATTTGAGAATGAAACAAATTTCAAAGAGCTTTTTACCAACTATTTGCTGACGGAAAACAACAAGTTTGAGGACGGTGGATTGATAGAGATGACGAAGAAAATAGAAGTAGCTGACGGTAAAGCCATTTTGAAGGATTCCGTTCCAACATACAGAAGCAATCGGGAGGAAATTAAGACCATGAAGTACAGTGACTTTTTGAAAGAACTTTCAGAAGCGCTGAACATACAAATCAAAACCATTCATCAGTCGATTATCGATTCGCGAACGGATATCAACTCTTTTCTGAACATGAAAACGATCCGAACCATCAAACAGAATTTTGAATATTATTTGATGGCCAATGCGTTCAACAAATTCAGTATCGAGTATCAAAATGTTTCCGGGTCTATTCATCCAACCAAATTGACCAGTGACGAGGGACTTCCTATTAAGGAAATTCCCGCATCGGAAATTGGTTTGTTGCATTCGTCGGAAAATGTTGCAACCAGCTATTATTTCGACGAATTGTATTATGATTCCGATTTGGAAAAATCGAACATACAGTCGAATATCGATCAGGTAATCGTTTTTACAAAAATTCCTAAAAATTCCATCAAAATACCTGTTGCCGGAGGCAAAAGCTATTCGCCAGACTTTGCCTACGTTCTGAAGTTTAAAGATGGTGAGCAAAAGCTGCATTTTATTGTAGAAACCAAAAATGTAGGTAGCAAGGAGGAATTGCGACAGGAAGAGAAGGTAAAAATCAAGCATGCCGAAAAGTTCTTCGACGGGAAATTGAGCATCGAATTTCGCACACAATTCAGTGGAAAACAGATGAAAGAGCTGATTAGTGAAATATTGAATCAATGTGTATGAAAATTTTATAAAAAAGTTTTGTTTGTTTTTAAACTTTCAAGCTCAAAAATGTATTTTTCATTAATGGCTTATTCAATAGTTTATTTGCTGATTCTAAACATATTAATTGATGAAAATTAGACTTTTCAGTGGAAATTTACCAATAAAGTGTTAACTTTGAAACCGGTTCTAAAAACGGTTTTTCCGGTAATTAGGAACGAATGAAACCAATTATTTTAAGAACAAAAATTTTGATATGAAAAAAATTAAAGTCGGCATAGTGGGAGGGGCAGGATACACAGCAGGCGAGTTGTTGCGCATTTTGATTTATCATCCTGAAGTTGAAATTATGTTTGTAAACAGCAGCAGCAATGCCGGTAATCGTGTTACAGAAGTGCATAGTGGATTAATAGGCGAAACGGATTTGAAGTTTACTGCGGAGTTGCCACTTCAGCAAGTAGATGTTCTGTTTTTGTGCACGGCACACGGCGACAGCAAAAAATTTCTTGTTGAACATGAGGTCCCTTTTCCGGTGAAAATAATCGATCTTTCCACCGATTTTCGTGAAAATAGAGCCGATCACGATTTTGTTTACGGTTTACCCGAGCTGAATCGAAAGGAAATACTTTCTGCCCGACATATAGCCAATCCCGGTTGTTTTGCTACAGCCATTCAGTTGGGACTGTTGCCATTGGCAAAGAACGGCTTGTTGAAAGATGAAATTCATGTCAATGCCATTACCGGTTCTACCGGTGCCGGCGTAAAACTTTCCACCACTTCTCATTTTAGCTGGAGAAACAACAATGTTTCCATTTACAAAGCTTTTACACATCAGCATTTGCACGAAATCAACCAGTCGTTGCATCAGTTGCAGCCGTCTTTTGGACATGCTGTAAATTTTATTCCGGTGCGTGGAAATTTTACGCGCGGCATACTGGCTGCAAGCTATACCAAATGCGACTTAACCCTCGAAGAAGCCACTGAAATTTATAGCGAATTTTATAGCGAGGCCGCTTTTACTTTTGTCGTAGATAAAAATCCGGATCTCAAACAAGTGGTAAACACCAATAAAGCATTGGTTTATCTGGAGAAACATGAAGAAAAATTACTTGTTGTATCGGTAATCGACAATTTGTTGAAAGGAGCTTCAGGACAGGCGGTGCAAAATATGAATCTGATGTTCGGACTGGAGGAAAAGATCGGTTTGCAACTGAAAGCCGTCGGTTTTTGAAAATTTTAGAAAAAGCAGAATAAAGTTAAATTATGCTATAAAACATAATTTTCGAGCAAAAATTTATGAAATGATTTGTATGGAATTTCAAAAACCTGTACCTTTGTGCAGTGATTTTTTCATAGTATTAGATTTAAGGTTAACAAAGATTGGTAGTCAGGCGTGGCTACCTTTCGCGTTTTATGGGGGTAAGGTTTTTTACTTCAACGAATTCCAGCCCTGTGCCTGAAGTTCAATTTCGCCTCCGTCTCTGCCCACCAAATAGCAACCTGTTTCGGGTTTGGTAATATGTCCTACAATCGATATATTTTCCATCAGTACTATTTTTTCATAATCTTCGAGCGAAGCGGTAAAAACCAATTCGTAATCTTCTCCGCCATTGAGTGCAGCGGTAACAATATTCATGTTCATTTCTTCGGCCATTGCAGCTGCCTGAAAACTTACGGGAATTTTATCTTCATAAATACGGCAACCTGTTTTGCTTTGGGTACAAATGTGCAGCAGTTCAGACGATAATCCGTCCGAAATATCCATCATGGCAGTAGGAATAACATTTTTTTTGTGTAGTTGCTCAACAATATCACGCCTTGCCTCAGGTTTGAGTTGGCGTTCCAAAATATATTCGTATCCCTCAAAATGTGGTTGTGCCTGTTCATTTCCTTCAAAAACCAGTTTTTCTCTTTCCAGCAATTGCAATCCCATGTAAGCTGACCCCAAATCGCCGGACACACAAATCAAATCGTTTTCCTTAGCGCCGTTGCGATAGGTAATTCGTTCTGTTTCTCCTTCTCCCACACAGGAAATGCTGAGCGTAAGACCCGTAAGCGAAGCGCTGGTATCGCCACCTACCAAATCGACTCCATAATTTTCACAAGCCAGCAGAATACCTTCATAAATTTGATCCAAATCTTCTACCGAAAAACGTTTGGATACGCCCAGAGAAACGGTAATTTGTTTTGGTTCCCCATTCATGGCGTAAATGTCGGAAAAGTTGACTATGGCAGCTTTATAGCCTAAATGTTTCAACGGAACATACATTAAATCGAAGTGTACTCCTTCCAGCAGAAGATCGGAAGTAAGCAGCACGAGTTTATCTTTATATGAGAGAACAGCTGCATCGTCACCAATGCCTTTTACAGTGGAACGATTTTTAATTTTTACCTTTTCTGTCAAGTGTTTGATTAATCCAAATTCTCCTAAGGTGGAAATTTCCGTGTGGGACATAATGGTCGATTTTATGGTTTTATTGTTTGAGGCGACAAAGTTATTCAAATTCGCCGTGTTTGACAAATTCCTTATTTCCTGATTATCGTATTGATTTACAATAAATTGTTTGTTTTTTCAATTTTTATGCTTTCTTTTGCCTTCTTCTTTCCTTTTTCTCCAAAAAAATCTGTTACTTTGTGTAGAAAGAACAAACAAGAATCAATTTATTCATGTCAACAAAATTAATGAAAGCAGATAAAATCGCAGTCTCCGGTCATATTGATTTTTATTCGGTAAATACAGAATCTGCTTTTTATTTGCCTATGGCAGATGGGGGAATTGCAGCAGGATTTCCAAGTCCGGCGCAGGATTATATCGATATAAAGATTGATTTGAACCGTGAACTGATTGCCAATCCTTCCAGCACTTTTTTGGGCAGGGTAAAAGGAACATCGATGAAAGATGCAGGCATTGAAGATGGCGATATTCTGATTATCGACAAATCCCTCGAACCGCAGGATGGCGATATGGCAGTGTGTTTTCTGGATGGTGAATTTACGCTGAAATATATCCGGATAGAAAAGGATGCCGTGTATTTAATGCCGGCAAATACGAAATTCAAACCCATTAAGGTAACGGAAGAAAATCATTTCTGTATTTGGGGAATTGTTACCTACTCCATAAAGCATCACAAACCAAAGCAGGGAAAAACGAAATAGTCCGGGAAAATTTTTCAGGAAATTAAGAAAGCAGAAGAAAGATGAACACGATGTTTGGGTTGGTAGATTGTAATAATTTTTATGTATCCTGCGAACGCGTTTTTAATCCATCGCTCAAAGGGCGTCCAGTAGTGGTGTTGTCCAATAATGATGGTTGTGTAATTTCCCGTTCCAACGAAGCCAAAGCGTTGGGAATACCAATGGGACAACCTGCCTATCAATTGAAAGAATTGATTGAAAAACAAAATGTTGCCGTTTTTTCTTCCAATTATGTATTGTACGGTGATATGTCTCACAGGGTGATGACTACACTTGCATCTTTTGTTCCCGATATGGAAATTTATTCCATAGATGAAGCTTTTTTACTGTTCGATGGATTTGAAGAGTTGAATTTAAAGGAATTGGGAAGAAAAATTGTAGATACAACTATTCGTAATACCGGTATTCCTGTCAGTATGGGTATTGCTCCTACCAAAACACTGGCAAAAGTAGCCAACAAATTAGCAAAAAAATTTCCCGATTACAAGGGACTTTGTTTAATTGATTCTGATGAAAAACGTGAAAAAGCGCTTAAACTCACCGCCATTGAAGATGTTTGGGGAATTGGCAGACAATATTCCAAAATGCTGGCTTATCATGATATTCGATCGGCGTGGAATTTTACACAAAAATCGAAAGCTTGGGTACGCCGAAATATGAGCGTAACGGGTGAACGTACCTGGCTCGAATTGCAAGGAAATCCGTGTATTGAAATGGAACACGTCGCTGCAAAAAAATCCATTTGTACGTCTCGAAGTTTTGGTGAAAGACTCACAGAATATGCTCCCGTATCGGAAGCTGTAGCGAATTTTGCCGCCAACTGTGGCGAAAAGTTGAGAAAACAATATTCAAAAGCTTCTCTGCTGACAGTTTTTATTCATACCAACCCTTTCTCGACTACACAATTGCAATATTTTAATCAGAAAACCGTTCCTTTACCTATTCCAACCAACGATTCGGCCGAATTGATCCACCATGCGTTGCAAGCGTTGAAGGCTATTTTTGCCAAAGGTTATCTGTACAAGAAAGCAGGAGTTATTGTGAGCGATATTGTTCCTGAAACTCCACTTCAGACCGATTTGTTTGATACGCGCGACAGGGAAAAATTCGGCAAAGCCATGCAGGTAATGGATAGTTTAAATGCAACCTACGGGAAACACAAAGTCCGCCTTGCTGCACAAGGTTTTGGACGAAACTGGAAACTGAAAAACGAAAAACTTTCTCCTTTTTATACTACCCGCCTCAAGGATATTCTGGAAGTCAAAGCTACGGAATAATAATTTCATGGCTTTTGTCCGAAGCAAAGCTTTTTTAAAGTGCTGTTCAGTTTATAAAACTTTAAGTTCCCCTTTATTGGCTTATTATTTGCATGTCAATTGCTTACGCCAGCATCTCTGGTACTTGGTTGCGAATTACTTCCTCCAGCCTTTAAATCATCGTTGCTGATAGATTTTTGTACTTTTTTAATACTGGTTTTTAAATTTCCAAATCTAAAAGTGGCGCTTAACCGAACGTTGCGTATGGGTTCCAGATAAGTTGTTTCTTGCGTGAATCCTTCACCTTTGGTTGTAGATTTGAATTTTACCGAAGCAGCAAAAGGATTGACTGTAGAGAGATTGATGTCCAGTTTTTTGTTAAAGAAGCTCTTCATTACATTGAACGAATAAAAATAAAAGGATGACTGGGTAGTTTGGAGTTGAATGTTGCCGCTAAAAATTCCTCCGTTGGCTCCCAAACGTAAATCTTTTGGGAGGGTTAGTGTCAGTCCGCTGAAAATTTGTCCCGAAAAACCATTATTTTTAAGCTGAGTTTCGTCTGTACTGCGAATATCGGTATAATTTGTATTGGCATTTACAAACCATCGAATTTTTAAATTGGGTGTCCAACTTCCAAACAAATTCAAACCAACATTTTGATTTTTTCCAATATTGGCTTGAGTATTGTGTGTTACACCATCTTTAACAAAGCTGTATGAAGTGATGGCATTATTGGTTAATGAATAGCTGAGCGTAGTATTTAAATTGATTTTTGGAGTAAAAGTACCGAAATTGATGTTGAAATTATGTGTATGTTCGGCATCGAGTTTTGGATTTCCATAATAGATATTGGTCGGATTTTGGTTGTTGATATAAGGATTAAGATACCAGATGCCGGGACGGGAGATACGCATGTTATATCCGACACGCAGTGTTTTTGTCATTCCTAATTGATAGGAAACTGTAACGGAAGGCACCGGATCAAAAAAATTGTTGTTAATGATGGTGTCCTGAGCATTCATAAAATGAATTTTTTGAAAGGTGTATTCTCCCCGAAAACCAGCATTTAAACCAAATTTTCCTGTTTTGAAACTGTAATTCAGATAACCGGACATGATATTTTGATGGTGATTCAAATCATTTTTTTGGGTGGAATCGTCTTTCCATGTTTCATCGTTTACGTCAAAAAAAGTATTGTCGGAGGTACTGTAATTTTTTCTGAAAATATATTTTAGTCCGGTTTCCAACGTATGTTTTGATGAAAATGGTAATTCATAATCGATCTGTGTGGTGTGTTCTTTTCCACTTGCTTTGTTAATGCTTTTTTGACGGTAACCATTGGGATAAAAATAATTTCCTTCCACATCAGTAAAAATATTGTCAAAATTGCTGTTGTTGGGATTTTCTTCGTAGCGATAAGAAACCGTTAGCATTTCTCCTTTCTTTTTGAAATTATGTTGATAATCGCCTGAAAGATTCATGCCTCCATATTCGGTTTTGGAAGTTGATTCTGCATGATAACTGTAATTTCGAGTGCCCTCTGATAAAGCGTCTTGAGGCGTATTCACTGAATAACTTCCACCATATCGGGATGCAGAAAAGTTAAAAAGATTCAGGGTGTCAGGTTCGTAACTCAAAGCTCCACTCCAATATAAACCTCCTCCATTCACCTTGCTGGTTCCGTTTTGTGTGAGCGAATTTGTCGATAATGGTTCAAATTCTTTCCTTTGGTAAGTAGATTCAGCTTGAGGCTGATTGAAATGATAATAACTTGTGTTGCCCGTAAATCCAAATTTTCCATATTTGAGTGATAAGTATCCGTTTGCTCCATATCCGCCGCGGATGTCGGTGTTTGCTCCGGCAGAACCCGAATATCCATCGTCAATCCGCTTATCGGTAATGATATTGATAATTCCGCCTACTCCTTCGGCATCATATTTTGCTCCCGGTTCAGTAATTACTTCAATGTTTTTTATACTGCTGGCAGGCATACTTTTCAATACTTGAGAAGGATTATTGGTAATCATGTTTGAAGGTTTGCCGTTGAGATAAATTTTGAAATTTGTTGAACCTTTAAGTTGAATTTTGTCCTCTCCATCAACAGTAACCATCGGGACTTTTCTTAAAAGATCCAAAACGTTGGAAGTAGAAGATTCCGGATCATCTTTGGCATTGTAGGTAAGTTTATCCGTCTCAACCTTTACCAGTGGTTTTTGAGCCACAACACTGATTTCGTCCAATTGAGTAGAGTTCTCGGACAGTACGATTTTTCCTAAATCGATTTTGGATGTGGTTGAAATTTCAATAATTTTTTTTAATGATTTTAATCCTACAAATTGGAAAGTAAAAATATATTTTCCTTCGGGTAATGTTATGTTGAAATTTCCCTTATCGTCAGCTGCCAATTTTTTAAAAGCAGTATCAGGAGTTGTTTCTTTCGCTATAGAAATGGTTGCAAACGGAAGTGGTTCGTTTTCTGTTGGGCCGGCTAATTGACCTTTGACAAGGATAGAAGATTCGGCAAATAAAGAAACAGTGGTGAAGCAACTTAGAAGAAACAGTATAATAATTTTTTTCATTAAATTAATTTTGATCTAAATTCAGTATAATTATTCTGCAAAAGTATTTATTTCCAAAATCGGAAACGTTTCATTTGTTAAAAGTTTAATAACAATTAACCTTTATTGTGAGAGTTTGTTTGTTTAAAATCGGATGATGTGGAGAAAACTGAATTTCAATTTGCCAAGTAGCAAATTTGTTTCGAAATAATTGTTTGAACTGTAAGGCAATAAGGTGAAAAATTTGTTTAGCAACCGGATACATTTTATCAATTATTGGGTGAGTTTGATTTTCAGTATAAAAACTTTTGCAAATAGAATGGTTTATGATTGCAAAAAATTTTTGGTTTATTCTTAATATTTAATGTAAAATACACTATATCAACTGAATATGGTGTTTTTTTGTGATTGTAAATTCTTGCTTTCAAATCAGGTCTTTAATCACAAATCGGGGGGAGCGGAAGGAATGTCGATTACGTACCTGTCATCATTAAAACTTGCCTTTATCATGGCTGGTTATTGTTTTAGAAATCCTTAAATAATCTTGGGCTACTTTGTTTTTCAACTCTTCCTCCCGGATGTTTTGATACTTCATCTTTCGTACTTGGTATATTGTTAGATGACTTTTTCCGCAATAAAGATACAAAATTTTAAAATAAATCAAACAAAATAAAAGTTCCTTTTGCAACGGATTAATTTTTAAACGAAAACATGTAGAAACACACAACTTTTGATTGTGATATGTGATTGATATTATTGAAGTGTTATAGTTTTTAATGATTGACTGATTACGCTCAATTTTTGGTAGAAAATAGCACACCATTCTTCAAATTTTTTATCCCCTGTTTTTGCAAAATATCCAATAAAAAAGAGGCTGTCCTAATTTTGGGACAACCTCTTTGAATCATGAGATTTTTTTTTATATTTTTCATTCGGTAATCAGTTTTTCCACTTCTTTCCAGTTTACCACATTCCAAAAGGCTTTCACATAGGCTGCTCTTTTAGACTGATATTTAAGATAATACGCATGCTCCCATACATCCAACGCTAAAACGGGCTTTCCTTTTACCGAAGAAAACGGCATCAAGGTATTATCTTGATTAGGTGTGGAAATTATTCTCAATTTTCCCGATGATTCTTTTATCAGCCATGCCCATCCGGAACCAAATTGTCCTAACGCAGCTTTTTCAAATTCGGTTTTAAAAGTTTCAATGCTTCCAAAATTTTTAATCAGTATTTTTTCGAGTTTTGGCGAAATGGTTGTAAAACCGGCCGGCGCCAGCATTGACCAGTAAAGACAATGATTGTAATAACCTCCGCCATTGTTGCGTACCGACAATTGAATATCAGCCGGTAATTCGTTAATGTTCTGCAGTAATTCGACTATATCCTTTTTGTAAAGTTCAGGATATTTTTCCAGCGTTTTGTTCAAGTTGTTCGTGTATGTAGCATGATGATTATTATAATGAATGTACATGGTTGTACTGTCAATATACGGTTCGAGATCACCGTAGCCATATTCAAGTTTGGGAAGCTGAAATTGTCCGAAGGCCATGACCGTAGCGCCAAATAATGCTATGAATGAAAATGCAAATGATTTCATGTTGATAAATTTTTTGTGTTTAGAATAACTTAAAAACAAATATGTCGTTTTTTTTGTTCAGGGTAAGCAAAATAATTTTCGAAACGATCAAAGTGCTTTTTTTGTTTTCAAGAAGATCGTTACTCTTTCCTTTTAACGTTGTAAGTGTAATTTTTAATCAATTACGCCGTTATTTTAATCAGTATTCGTCTCTCCGCTTTGGAAGTTGCCTTTTGGAGAGTATGTAAATTAATTCGTATTTTTACACACAAAAATTCTTTTTTAAAGTTTTGTTGAATGATTGATTATATAAAGGGGCAAATTGTTGAGCTGACTCCAACTTATGTGGTGCTGGAGACAAACGGATTGGGATATTTCATTTCAATACCTTTGCCGACTTATACTTTACTGAGTCATCAATCGGAAGCAAAGCTTTTTTTACACGAAGTAGTGCGGGAAGATGCTTTTTTGTTTTTTGGTTTTGCAACTAAAAAGGAAAGAGAAATTTTTCAGCTGTTAATTTCCGTTTCGGGGATAGGGGTAAATACTGCAAGAATGATCATGTCTTCCTATTCGGTTGAAGAAATTCAGGAAATAATTGCTGCCGGCAATGTGTCGGCGCTGAATGCAATAAAAGGTATTGGTAGCAAAACAGCCCAGCGTATTATTGTGGATTTGAAAGATAAAATTTTGAAGGGAAGAGATGAAATTTCCTCTCAGTCATTGCTTTCCGACAAGAATGCTCATATTAAAGAAGAGGCAGTTGCAGCTTTGGTTATGCTTGGTTTTCCGGCTGGATCTTCGCAGAAAGCGATAGATAATATTTTAAAAGAACAGTCTCAGCTTGAAGTGGAACAATTGATTAAAATGGCTCTGAAAATTTTGTAATTATCTGTAAAAGAAGAAATTCAAGAAAATTTCATTTTATTGCAGCCACGTTGTTAAGAACAAGGAATAGAAATTTATATGACAAATAGAAAAAAATCAGTTTCGATTTTTGTTTATTTCGGTATTTTTTTAAGTTCAACCGTTGGATTTGTTTATGCATCGCTGCAGCAACCCATCCCCAACGAAAATATTTCCAATGGTGAGAAGCAAACTGATTCTATTCAACAACATTTCCCCGTAAAAAAATTGGTGCAGGATACCTATCAGGATATAACTGTTGCTTATCCACTCGACGCTCCCGTCCCTTCCAACATAAAAACCGAAATTGAATACGACCCTGCAACTGCCAGTTATATTTTGCATACTTATTTGGGTAACATGGAAATTGCTACGCCGTTTCGGATGACTGAACAGGAATATCTCGATTATTCAGGAAAGCAAGAAATGCAACGTTACTGGTACGAGAAAAATTCTACTGTTCAGCAAAATGTAGAAGATAAGTTCAGTGTTACGGACATGAAATTTGATATTGGCCCTGCCGACAAGATATTTGGTCCTGGTGGTGTGCAGATTAGAACGCAAGGTTCGGCTGAAATTTCCATGGGCTTTAAAACCAACAAAATAGATAATCCGGCGTTGACTGAGCGGATGCGCAAAAGTACCATTCTCGACTTTGACGAGAAAATTCAAATGAATGTTAATGGTAAGGTGGGGGACAAAGTCAATTTTAACATGAACTACAATACCGAGTCGAGTTTTGATTTCGACCAGAAATTGTTAAAATTGAATTATAAAGGCAAAGAAGACGACATCATCAAAAACATTGAAATTGGTAACGTCAGCATGCCTTTGAACAGTTCGCTCATTTCCGGAAGCACGGCTCTGTTTGGTGTTAAAACCGATTTGCAATTTGGTAAGTTAAGTATCAGTGCCGTAGCTTCGCAGCAACAATCCCAGACGCAAACCGTCAGTTCAAAAGGAGGAGCACAGACTACCGATTATGAAATTGGTATTGATGAATATGATGAGAATCGGCATTTCTTTTTGGGGCATTATTTCAGAAATAATTTTGAAAATGCCATGAGCAAACTTCCATTTGTAACCTCTGGTGTTACCATTACGCGTGTGGAAGTTTGGGTTACCAACAAACGGGGAAATTACGATCAGGCCAGAAACATTGTGGCATTCATGGACTTGGGAGAAACCCAGCGACTCGACAGTCATCATTGGAATGTACTGTCAGCCTCATCGTTGCCGCAAAACAAAGCCAATTCGCTATATGATGAAATTACCGCTTTACCTAATGTTCGCGACATACAGCAAACCAACAATATTCTTTCCTCGCAATACGCCGCCGACAGTATTTTTGGTGGCGAAGATTACGAAAAAATTGAAAGTGCTCGCCGGCTTGATCCATCAGAATATACCCTGAATTCAGCTCTGGGATATGTTTCGTTGCGTACTGCATTGAATCCCGATGAAGTGTTGGCTGTAGCTTATGAATATACTTACGGAGGACAGGTTTATCAGGTTGGAGAATTTTCTACCGATGCCGTTACCGCTCCAAATGCTTTGATTGTTAAACTTCTGAAAAGTACCGCTCAATCTCCTTCACTTGCCTCTTGGGATTTGATGATGAAAAATGTATATAGTTTGGGAGCTTTACAAATTCAGCCTGAGAATTTTCAGCTGGATATTGTTTATCGAAACGACTCGGTAGGAACCGACCTGAAATACATTACAGAAGGAAATATACAAAATAAGCTTTTGTTGCGTGTAATGAACCTCGATCGACTCAATACCAAAAATGCAGCTCAACCCGATGGAAAATTCGATTATGTGGAAGGTTACACTGTCCTTTCTTCCAGTGGCAGAATAATTTTCCCCGTTTTGGAACCTTTTGGCTCTCATTTGCGGAAGGAGATTGGGAATGATCAAATTGCCGATAAATATGTTTTTCAGGAATTGTACGATTCAACATTGGTAACCGCTCGTGAATACAGTGAAAAAAACAAATTTCACATCGTTGGGGAATACAAGGCCAGTTCGGGAAACGAAATTCGACTGAATGCCATGAATATACCCCGAGGCTCGGTTACGGTAACGGCCGGTGGTGTTGCTCTTGTAGAAAATGTTGATTATACAGTTGATTATACTATGGGAACGGTAAATATAATCAATACTTCCATTTTGGAATCGGGAAGCAATATCGACGTGAAATTAGAAAATCAGTCGATGTTCAGCATGCAACGAAAATCGTTGGTTGGAACTCATTTGGAATATCAGTTCAATCGTGATTTTTCGCTGGGAGCTACTGTAATGCATCTTTCCGAAATGCCTTTGACTACCAAAGTCAACACAGGCGATGAACCTATTTCCAATACCATTTGGGGACTTAATACTTCGTGGAGGAAAGAGTCTCAATGGCTTACCAATCAGCTCGACAAGCTGCCGTTTGTTAATGCTACCAAACCTTCAACATTGGCTCTGAATGCCGAATTTGCTCAGCTGATTCCCGGCCATTCCAGCGTTATCAGTTCTGCGGGATTGGCGTATATCGACGATTTTGAATCGACCAAAACCACTATAGATCTTCATTATCCGGTTTTCTGGCATCTTGCCAGTACTCCTTTTGATCCCAATGGCGGACTTTTTCCCGAAGCTGCACGGGGAAACGATATAGAATACGGAAAAAACAGGGCTTTGCTGGCATGGTATTATGTAGACCCGGTGTTGAATGCCAATAGTAGAACTACTCCTGAAAATTTGAGAAACAATTTGGAATCGCAATCTAATCATTTAACGCGCAATGTGTTGGAAGAAGAAATTTTCCCCAACAAGGAAAGACTTGCTACCCAAACTTCGCGAATGACCATTATGAATCTTTCTTTTTACCCCAATGAAAGAGGACCGTATAATTTGGATTTGGATGGAATGAATGCAGATGGTTCATTGATGAATCCTGAAAAGCGATGGGGTGGAATTATGCGCAAGCTGGACGTTACGGACTTTGAAAATGCCAACATTGAATATATTGAATTTTGGATGATGGACCCTTTTATTACCGATAAGGATGGCACCCAGAAAGGTGGAGATTTGTATATAAATTTAGGCGATATCAGTGAGGATGTTTTAAAAGATGGGAAAAAGTTTTTCGAACAGGGGTTGAGTATTGATGGTGATGTTACCAAAAGCGATACCACGGTGTGGGGAAGAATTCCAAAAACACAATCTACGGTTACGGCTTTTGACAATACGCCAGGTGCAAGAAAATATCAGGATGTTGGGTTGAACGGACTTTCCAACGATGAAGAATTTGAATATCCTACTTACAAAAAATTTGTAGAACAAATTATTGAAAAAATCAATCCTCAAACCCGTCAACAATGGCAAGATGACCAATTTTCTCCATTAAATGATCCCGCAGGCGACAATTATCATTTTTATCGGGGTTCCGATTATGACGATCAGCAAAAAGATATTCTATCGCGATACAAACATTATAATGGAACAGAAGGAAATTCTCCTGAAGCAGAAAATGTCAACGAAAGTTACACTACTTCAGCAACTTCGCTTCCCGATATGGAAGATTTGAATGAGGACAATACCATGAACGAATACGAGAAATATTATCAGTATCGGGTTCAGATTCGTAGAGATGCTTTTCAGGTTGGGAAAAACTATATTGCAGACAAGATAACTTCGAATGTGCAGCTGGCCAATGGAAATGTAGAACCCGTAACATGGTATCAGTTCCGTATCCCGGTTCGTGAGTATGATGAAAAAATCGGGAGCATTCGCAATTTTAAATCGATTCGGTTTATCAGAATGTTTCTTACCGATTTTGAAAAAGATATTCATTTGCGTTTTGCTACTTTCGATTTGGTTAGGGGAGAGTGGCGTAGTTATACCAAGTCGTTATATCCAAATGGATTAGCTCCGTCTTCAGATGGCAAATTAGAAGTTCAGGCTGTAAATATCGAAGAAAATGCGGATCGTACGCCCGTAAATTATGTGTTGCCCCCGGGAGTTACCCGAGAAACGGATCCGGGACAACCACAGCTTTTACAGTTAAATGAACAGTCGATGGTTTTGAGAGTCAGAGATTTGGCGCCAAATGATGCCAAAGCCGTTTATAAAACAACCTCATATGACATGCGTCAGTACAAACGTCTTCAAATGTTTGTACATGCCGAAAAATTGATTGACGATATTTCCAATCTGCAGGATAATGAATTGACCTGCTTTATCCGAATCGGTACCGATATGGTGAACAATTACTACGAATATGAAATTCCCTTACGGCTGACGCCTCCAGGAAAATATTTGGGTGAAAACACCGGACAGCGAGAGATTGTATGGTACCCTGAAAATATGTTCGATTTTGCTTTTTCAAAACTGATTAATGTAAAACTGCAACGCAATAAGACTCTTCAAGCAAGTGCGGGAAATGTGTCGAATATTGTTCCTTATACTATATTTGATCCAGATAAACCAAAAAACAGAATTACGGTTGTCGGTAATCCTACTATTTCGGATGTTCAGAATATTATGATTGGTATTCGAAACAGAAGCGGAAGCATCAAATCGGGAGAAATTTGGGTCAACGAATTACGTATGTCGGAATTTGATGAATCAGGTGGTTGGGCAGCCATGGGAAATTTGGCTGTTGGTCTGTCGGATATTGGAACGCTGAATTTCTCGGGAAGAATTGAAACATCGGGATATGGAAGCATTGAAAGTAATGTAATGAACCGCCGGTTGGAGGACTTGCGCCAGATGAATTTTGCTGCTGCCGTAGAATTGGGTAGGTTTTTACCAGAGCAGGCAAAGTTACAGATTCCAACCTATTTTTCGTATACCAACGAAACCGTATCGCCAAAGTATAATCCTCTCGATCAGGATGTCGAATTATCCGATGCTTTGGATAATCTTCCCACAAAAACTGATCGGGATTCCTTGCTGAATTTGTCGCAAACGGTAAGCACTTCCAAAAGTTTTAATGTTTCCAATGCTAAAGTTAATATTAAAAGTAAAAAACCGCAGTTCTATGACCCGGCTAATTTAAAATTTACTTATGCCTATATTGAAAACAATGAACACAATTCGGAAATTGAACAAAATTTGGTAAAAAACCAGCGTGCATCGGTCGATTACAATTTTAATTTTGCTGCTCAGCCGTGGGAACCGTTTAAAGATGTAAAAGCTTTGAACAGTCCAGCATTAAAACTTATCAAGGATTTTAATCTGTACTATCTTCCTTCGTCTTTAAATTACAATGCCAATCTCAACCGAGCATATTCGCAAATCAAACTTCGGAGTTTTGATGTTTATTCGGGCAATTATTCCAACGATGAATTGTCTAATCTCACTTTCAGCAAGGATTTTATGTTCAATCGTCAGTTCGACATCAAATATGATATGACCCGTTCATTACATTTCAGTTTTCAAACAGTAATGAACGCAAACATTGACGAGCCATATTTTACGCCTGAGATGGGAAAGGAATATTACGAAGCGTGGCGCGATACGGTGTGGCACAACATCAAAAAGCTTGGAACACCCTATGTTTATCAGCAAGTATTTACTGCTTCGTGGAATGTTCCATTCAATAAAATACCTATTACGGATTGGATGCAGGCAAATGTTTCTTATAATTCCAATTACAACTGGAATCGGAGCGCACAAATGGAAGGAGGAGCAGATATTGGAAATACTGCTACCAGCACGGGTTCATGGCAACTTGATGGTCAATTGAATTTTGAAACTTTATACAATAAATCTAAGTTTCTGAAAAATGTGTTGAACCGAAACAAAGTTACCAATGCCAGAACTCAACCTTTCAAACCTGGCAATTTTACGCAAAAGGTTCAACTCAAATCCGATCAGCCGCTCACTATTCAGCACCGCTTGGGAAGTGATCGTATTAAACTCACAGCAAAAGATAAAGGCGGAAATGAGGTGTTGCTTTCCTATAAAGTTAAAAATGCAACTTCGGTAGAAATTTTACCGAAACAAAACATGGACAGCATCACGATAAATATTGTCAGTATGAATCCCAATCAGCAGTCGGTTGCAAATAAAACACTTGATGTTGCTTTGGGGGCTTTAATGATGGTTCGACGTTTTTCCATCAATTATCGGGAAAACAACAGTACGGTATTGTCGGGATTTTTGCCTGAAGCAGGATTTATGGGACAACAGACCTACAATGGAGCAGATGCTCCAGGATACGCTTTTGCTTTTGGATTTCAGGACAAAGATTTTATTAAAAATGCTTTTGAAAAAGGTTGGCTGAATACTGGAGATTCGGTGGTAAATCCTGCCACTACTTCTTTTACTTCCGATCTTGACATCAAAGCTACGCTGGAGCCAATTCCCGGTTTTAAAATTGATTTGAATGCCCGGCGATACACCGCTTCAAATACTTCGGTTTTCTATATGTATGAAGATATGCCTACAACCTACACCGGTAGTTTTAATATTACACAAATTGGTTTGTCCACAGCGTTCAAAAAGCTGGGAACCGCCACCGATAATTACAATTCGGAGACTTTTAATAATTTTCTTGCCAATCGGCAAAAAGTTGCCGATCGGCTGAATCAGAAATATGCCGGTACGCGTTATCCGCAAAGTGGATTTATCAAATCTTCCAGTTTAGCAGGCAAAGAATATGATCCGTCGCTTGGCGCTTATCAGTTAAACTCAGCCGATGTACTGATTCCTGCTTTTTTGGCTGCTTACACGGGACGTGATGCCACAAAAGTTTCTACCAATCCCTTCCTTTCCATTTCGAGCATTTTGCCCAATTGGCGAATCAGTTATGATGGACTTTCTAAAATAGATTGGGTTAAAAATCATTTTAAAAATGTGAATCTGACACATGCATATTCTTTCCGTTACAGCATTGGTTCTTATTCTTCATATTCTACATGGGTACCAATGGATGATGAAAGTTCACTGGGCTATGTTCGCGACGTTCAAACCGATAACCCAATTCCTTCAGGCGCTTACGATTTTACAAGTGTTTCGCTGGACGAACAGTTTAGTCCGCTTCTTGGTGTTAATGCCACCATGAACAACAGTTTGACAGCGAAAATGGAATACCGCAAGCAAAGAAACCTTATTTTGAATCTTTCCAGCACTCAGCTGATAGAAAGTGCCAGCGATGAATATGTTTTAGGATTTGGTTATCTGTTAAAGGATTTTGATGTAATTCTGCGATTGAAATCCGACAAACAATCGAAAATCAAGAACGATTTGAAACTTTCGGCTGATGTTTCCTATAAAGATATTAAAACCTTGCTGCGAAAAGTGGAAGAAAACATTACACAGGCTTCGAGTGGAAATAAACTGCTAACCCTAAAATTTCTGGCCGATTACGTATTCAGTTCAAAAGTTAATATTCAACTTTATTACGACCACCAGTCGAGCATTCCTCTCGTTTCTTCTTCATTTCCTGTTTCGTCTTCCAATTTCGGCGTTAGTCTCAAGTTTATGTTGACCAGATAAAATGATTTTAAGTTGTACTTATATTGTTAAAATTTCTGAATTTCAATTGGTAATTAAACTTTGGATGATTAAAATTGTTGGAAAGTAAATTGAAATTATAAGAACGTGAAATGAAGAAAAAATTTTTTCTGATACTGTTTTGTTTATTCGGTTTCCTGTTTTCAGAAGCCCAAATTTTTGAACCGGTACATTGGAATATCAGTCATAAATTGACCGGAAAGACTACTGCCGATATTATTTTTAAAGCCTCTATTGATGATGGTTGGCATTTATACGGATTATCCTTACCTCCAAACGGTCCAAAGCCTACTTCAATAGTTTTTGAAAAAATTGAGCATGCTCAGAAGGTGGGTAATTTGCAAGCTGCCTCGAAATTGGAGAAAAAGTTCGATTCCAACTTTGGCATGGAATTGAGTTGGTATTCGAAAGAAGCTGTTTTCGTTCAGAAAATTTCATTTTCTTCCATTCAAAATGTTCGTTTGGAAGGTTACATTGAATACATGGCCTGTAACGACAAAAGTTGTTTGCCCCCTACTACCGAACCTTTTTCAATTCAATTAAATTCTAAGGAAATTTCTTCGGTTGTTGTAGACAAAAACACAACTCTTTCGTCTTCTGAAAAAATTCAGCCAACGGAAGATTTCAAAAATGCCAATCAAGTAGATTTAAGTTCCGAAGATAATGCCGAAATTTCTGCTTCTCAATGGTGGACACCGGTAATTAAGGAACTCAACAACTTTGGCAATGTGGCGGCAGATAAAGAGACAGCATCTCTTTGGTATGTACTGCTGGCCGGTTTATTGGGCGGTTTTTTGGCTTTGCTCACTCCTTGTGTTTGGCCGATAATTCCCATGACGGTGAGTTTCTTTCTGAAACGCTCTGCTGTACCTTCACGTGGCAGGAAAGATGCTGTTTTGTATGGTTTGTCCATTATAGTTATTTATGTGGTGTTGGGTTTGTTGATAACTTTGATTTTTGGCGCTAGTGCGTTGAACAGCATGTCCACCAATGCTCTGTTTAATTTGTTTTTCTTTATTTTGCTTGTTGTTTTTGCCTTGTCTTTTTTTGGGGCTTTTGAGTTGACTTTACCATCTTCGTGGTCAACAAAAGTTGATGCAAAAGCTGAATCAACTGTAGGTTTGCTGAGTATTTTGCTGATGGCTTTCACGTTGGTGTTGGTTTCGTTTTCCTGCACTGGTCCCATTATAGGAACTTTACTGGTTGAAGTTGCCGCCAGCGGTTCTCTACTTGCTCCAGCTATAGGGATGTTTGGGTTCTCCTTTGCTTTGGCAGTTCCTTTTACTCTCTTTGCTTTCTTTCCTTCGTGGCTCGAGTCGTTGCCACGCTCAGGCGGTTGGCTCAACAGAGTAAAAGTGGTGCTGGCTTTCATTGAACTTGCTTTTGCACTGAAATTTCTTTCTGTTGCCGATTTGGCTTATGGATGGCATATTTTAGATAGAGAAGTTTTTGTTTCGCTGTGGATAGTAATTTTCACGTTATTGGGTATTTATTTATTGGGAAAAATTCGTTTCCCGCACGACAGCGAGTCGAAACATACTTCTGTGGGTGGACTTATGCTGGGAATCGTATCTTTGGCTTTTGCCGTTTACATGGTTCCAGGGCTCTGGGGTGCACCGCTGAAATCTATCAGCGCTTTTGCTCCGCCACTTTATACGCAGGATTTTAATTTATACAAGGATGAAGTTCATCCCGATTTTACCGATTTTGAAGAAGGAATGACCTATGCCGCAATGAAAAAAATGCCTGTTGTGATCGACTTTTCGGGTTATGGTTGTGTAAATTGCCGGAAAATGGAAGCTTCAGTTTGGACTGATCCACAGGTGAAAGAATTGCTCGACAAAAATTTTGTGCTGATTTCGCTGTTTGTCGATGATAAAACGCCATTAGACCAACCTTTTGAAATTAATGAAAACGGAAAGACAAGAAAAATCAAAACTATTGGTGATAAGTGGAGCTATCTGCAACGACATAAATTTGGCGCCAATGCACAACCTTTTTATGTTATGATTGACTATCGTGGAAAACCGCTGAATAAACCTTATGTTTTTGATACCAATGCTTCCCATTTTGTCAATTGGTTAAATAGAAAATAGTACATTTTGTCTTAATCTGATTTGATACTTTTATTTTTCTGTTATTTTGTCATTTAATTTTTCTTTGCAAGCGACTCGTTATTGAAGTTGGTTGATTGGCAAACTTATTGTTTAGCAGAAAAAGAGAAAAAGTTTTTTGAAAAAACTTTTTGAGAAAGAGTCGTGTAGTTCTGATTTAGAAAAGTAAATTGGAATGATTTTTTGTGTTATATAAAATTATTGGAACTGAATAGTTTACAAATATAAAAACGGAGGAAAAATGGAAAAGGACAATAAAACATCTGAAAGAAATCAATCTGCCGAAAATGAAAAGAAACATCCGAAACAACATAATGAAAATGAAAACACCATTATTCCACAATCGGAAAATACTGAAAATGAAAATGTTGAAAAAGAGTTGGAACGATTGAGAGAAGAATGCGAAGATTTGGCAGACAAAAACTTGCGTCTATTGGCTGAGTTTGACAATTATCGCAAGCGTATGCTCAAAGAAAAAGCCGATTTACTGAAAAATGGTGGGGAAAATGTGTTGGTGAATATTTTACCGCTTGTCGATGACTTTGAGCGAGCGTTGAAAGCTATTGAAACAAGTGATGATATTGAAGCAGTGAAAGAAGGTATTCATTTGATTTATGGAAAATTTGTAGAATTTTTGAACAAAAACAACGTGAAGGAAATTCCGACTGAAAATGTTGAATTCAATACCCAGTATCATGAAGCAGTATCAAAAATTCCGGCGCCTTCGGAGGAATTGAAAGGGAAAGTGATAGAATGTTTATCGAAAGGCTATACATTGAATGACAAGGTAATTCGATATGCAAAAGTCGTAGTGGGCGAATAATTGTATTCGCCTTTTAATTTTTTGAATTTTTGAGTCTACATATCAAGATGTTGAGGATGAGGGAGAATTAAGTTTTATGGCAAAAAGAGATTATTATGAAATCTTGGGTGTTTCGCGAACAGCCACAGAAGTAGAAATTAAGAAAGCATACCGCCAGAAAGCCATTCAGTTTCATCCGGATAAGAATCCGGGAGACAAGCAGGCTGAGGAAAACTTCAAGGAAGCGGCAGAAGCTTATGAAGTTTTAAGTGATCCCGACAAACGTGAGCGTTACGATCGCTACGGACATGCGGGAGTAGGAAGTTCGGCTTCGAGCGGAAGTTATGGTGGTGGAATGACAATGGAAGATATCTTTTCGCACTTTGGCGATATTTTTGGTGGTCATTTTGGTGGTTTTTCCGGTTTTGGAGGCGGCTCAAGAAGTAGCGGCCCACGTATGAGAAGAGGAACTGATTTACGCGTTAAAGTCAAGTTAACATTGGCTGAAATAGCTGACGGAGTAGAGAAAAAAATTAAAGTTAAAAAATATGTTCCCTGTTCTCATTGTCATGGTACGGGTGCTGCGGAAGGTTCAGCTCCGGTAACCTGTTCAACTTGTCATGGTAGAGGAAGGGTAACGCGTGTTCAGCAAACTATTCTCGGTCAAATGCAGACTTCGTCCGATTGTCCAACCTGTCATGGAGAAGGAAAGATTATCAAAGACAAATGCATTCACTGTAATGGAGAAGGAATTGTTCATGACGAAGAAATAGTAACGATTAATATCCCTGCTGGCGTGGCTGAAGGTATGCAACTTACTTTGAGTGGGAAAGGAAATGCAGCTCGGAGAGGAGGAGTAAATGGCGATTTGATTGTTGTGATTGAAGAAGAATCTCATCCCGAACTGATTCGCGATGGGAATGATTTGATTTACAATTTATTGTTGAGTGTGCCTCAAGCTGCATTGGGTGGTGCTATTGAAGTCCCCACTGTTAACGGAAAAGTGAAAGTTACTATAGATGCCGGTACGCAACCGGGAAAAGTGCTAAGATTAAGAGGTAAAGGATTGCCTGATGTTAACCGTTATGGTAATGGCGATTTACTGATAAATATTGGTGTATATATTCCCGAAAAGTTGAGTAAAGAAGAGAAAGCCATAATGGAAAAACTGGAGCAGTCGAGTAATTTTAAACCCAGTTCTTCTGCCCAGAAAGGTTTTTTCAGCCGCTTTAAAGATATGTTTGATTGAACTGAAAATTTTGTTTCATTTCAAAAACTGGAAAAAGGAGAGAAAAAATGATTTCTTTCCTTTTTCTTTTTTATAGCGTTAAGACTTCATTATTAGGTATTTTGGAATTGCGAAGCGCTTTATTCTTGGTTTTGTGAAAATAGTTTAATTTCTACAATCAAGTACCAAAAATGGACAAATAATTCATGGAAAATCAAAATCAATTCGTTTATAAAAAATACTCGGTTGTGAAAATTGTATTCTTCATAAGAATTTTGAATTTCAACAAAAACTTATTACATCATGAAAAAAATAAATCTCTTTTTTGCGTTTCTTTTTGTTTTTCTACTGAATGAAATTCAAGCGCAAACGTCAATAGTATCCTTGAATAGTTCTAATCCGAACATTGTTGGGAAATAAAGCCTCAAGCTGAGGTCAATTTTTCCGGTAATCAGATTTCTGTTCCCGGCTTTCAGTTTGGAGATTATGTAAAAGGAATTGTTCCCGGAGTTGTTTTTACTTCGTATGTGGCGGCAGGGAAAGAGAAAGATCCAAATTTCTCGGACAATATTTATAAAGTTGACGAAACATTTTACAATCGTCCCTTTTGGTATCGAACTGAATTTGAAGTACCTGCTTCTTATAAGAAAGGGCAAAGAATCTGGATAAATTTCGATGGAACGAATCGCTTTGCAGATTTTTACTTGAATGGAA
>Ga0116173_1001069_pt1 | contig 23481 bp, 15 predicted proteins | sample AD_UKC085_MetaG_FD_89800 | JGI IMG/M metagenome (GOLD analysis project Ga0116173, IMG submission 89800) | Active sludge microbial communities of municipal wastewater-treating anaerobic digesters from USA - AD_UKC085_MetaG | ecosystem: Engineered > Bioreactor > Anaerobic > Digestate | place: USA...
TATATGGTGCATACCAGTTCCACACCCATTCATACACATTCCCGCTGAGATCATAGAGCCCCAGTTGATTGGGATTTTTGCTGCCCACATTGTGGGTTTTGGCTCCAGAATTGGCATTGTACCAAGCGATATCCTCCGCCTCTTCAGATCCGCTGTATAGGTGATAGAGTTTGCCCTTGCCTGCTTTTGCCGCCATTTCCCATTCTGCCTCAGTGGGGAGGCGGTAGCCATCTGCTTCAAAATCGCAGACAATTTCACTGCCATACACGTCGTATGCCGGGGTGAGATCGTCCTTTATACTCTTGGCATTACAATAGTCCACCACATCGTAAAATGACACATTTTCCACGGGCAGATTATCACCTTTGAACTGGGATGGATTCTCGCTGTATATCATCATCCATTCTTCTTGCGTTACCTCAGTAGTGCTGATCAGAAACGAACCCAGCCCGATGGTGAGCAGGGGGAACTCATCGTCATCAGCTTCTGGCCCGATATTGCCCATTACCAGTGTATCGGCAGGAATCCTGATCATAGTAAGAGGCCGGTTATCCTTTAGCAGCTTCACTTCCGGCATTGGCTCAGTTTGTTCCTGCTCTTGGCGCGCGTGCTCAAACCCGGTCTGAGTACGTGTGAGAAAGTATCTGGCCATGAGGAACAGCACAATCACCAAACAAATGATCATCAATACCCGGAAGGCTTTCTGCATATCAGTGAGATCTTCTTTGGGAGTGCTTTTAGGGGCGTAGTTTATCTTTGGTTTGCTTACATGTGATGTACCAATCTCAATCTTTCGTGTGTCTTCCTTTAGCCCAATGCTTTGTTGCTGCGCCGGTAGGACGGTGGGATCCTCAAGAGTCTTTGGCTGAGCTGGTTTATCTGGTTCCTTGGTGGCAGGGGGAATCTCGAGTTTGGGATTATCTTCTGGGGTAAGCAGGGGGATGCTTTCAGCCTCAAAGATACCAGTATCCCCAGGTTGATCAATCGATTCTGGGAGTTCCCCGATATCCGGTTTAGTATCCTCCATCTGCTCCGTCTCAGGCTTACTGTAAGGGTCGCCCTGAGGCTCTTCTGAGTCATCAACCATGATTGTCTGCAGGGCGGATTCGGATTGATCTGCCTCTTGAGTCTCTTCCTGTTCGGTCATCTCCGGTTCTAGAGTAACTGCGCACAGATCGGGCTCCGGTGTTTCGGTCTCCTGATAGCCTGATTCGGTATGCAAAACCTCAAAGCTTGTTACCTCTTCTGTGATTGAATCTTCGGGCTTCTCTGGGACTGTCTCTGCCTCGATCTCTGGTTCAGGACTCTCGGCTGAGTCCTTTTCGCTATCGGCAGCTTGGTTCTCTTTCAGCCAAAGGGCTTTATCTTCTTCATTTTGGGCCAGTTCTTCCAGCTCAAGGTAATCCGTATAGTTACCTTCCAGCAGTAGCGCTTGCAAGATGACGCCAGGATTCCGGGGTCTATCGGCCGGATCCATTTTTAGACAATCCAGGATGAGAGAATACAGCCAGTCGGGGATTTTCTCTTTATTGGGTTGTACCACAGCCCGGGTAAGACATTGTTCCTTTTGTTCTTCGGGACTACTAAAGCTGTCAACCCGCCAGGGGATGTTTCCTGTAAGGATCTGATAGGTCAGAACCGCCCAAGAATAGAGATCCGAATTGGCATGGATCAGGCTGCCCCGGTATTCTTCCGCAGGGATGTATAAGATGGGAAAGTGAAACTTGAAGTTACCTTCCGAGTGCTTCCAAGCCTTGCGTTCTTTGCCAAAACCTATTACTTTCAGGTGATTGACTGGATCGATGATGACGTTGTAGGGATTCAGGTTCACATGAATCACATTTTGCCGGGCGGCGTGGACAAGGGCTTCAACGATATTCCTGGCCCAGAGCAAGCCCAGCTCAAACGACACCCCGGAAGGATTATTCAGCAAGAGCTGTCCCAAAGAAATGCCATCGGCATACTCAGCTATCAGATAGTTCTGTCCTGCATCCTCAAAGCAGTTTACTATGCCCCGAATGTACTGGCTGCTTAGCTTCATCCCAGCCAGTGCCTCTTGTTTCAAGCTGGCATTCAGGATCGGATCATGAGAGGCTGAGCCGGCAGTGGTTTTTATCACCACCCTACTGCCATCGCCAAAGGCCTCTGCCTTGTAGATGACGTAGCGTCTGGATTCCTGTATCGTCTCTGTGATGCGGAAAGAGCTCAAGTTTGGCGTGCTTGTCATACTTTATCTTTCCTGGTAGATGCTCTTGCCTTTCTTCAGCACCTGGCTGATATAGGATGAGCCCAGATGATAGGGGATAAAATTGATCCCAGGGATATCCCAAATGATGAGATCAGCCTGCTTACCCGGCTCCAAAGAACCGCAGATATCACCCCGGTCAAGAGCGTGCGCAGCATTGATGGTTGCTGCTGCAAGAGCTTCTGTGGGGGTAAGACCCATTTGCAGACAGGCCAGGCTCATGGTAAAAGGCATACTGTCACAATTACAACTGCCGGGATTGTAGTCGCTAGCGATGGCCACAGGCAGTCCTTGATCTATCATATAGCGCCCTCTGGCATACTGGGCAGCTCGCAGGGAAAACAGAGTCGCAGGCAGCAATACCGGTATTACTCCTGCTTCCAGCATAGCCATGATGCCTTCATCTGTGGCCGCTCCCAAATGATCCGCTGAGATACATTTCATTTGTGCAGCCAGTTCTGCTCCCCCAATGGCTTCAATCTCATCGGCGTGCATTTTCAGCTTTAGTCCGTGATCTTTGGCACAGGAAAGCACTCTACGGGACTCGTCTATACTATACACATGCGCTTCAGTGAAGATATCACAAAACTCTGCCACTGCCTGCTTGGCTACCATGGGAATCATCTCAGTTTCCAGGATTCTTAAGTAAGCTTCATGATCTTTTTTGTATTCCGCGGGGTATTCATGCGCGCCCATAAAAGTAGGAACGACGTCGATATCCAGGCTGTCTTTCAGCTTCTGGATCACTCTTAGCTGCTTCAATTCGCTTTCTGTGCTCAGTCCGTATCCGCTTTTCGCTTCCAATGTAGTGGTTCCCAGAGCAATCATCTTGCTTATCCGTTTCTGCGCGAGGGCAAATAGCTCTTCCTCAGAAGCTTCGCGAGTGGAGGCAATACTGCTGCGGATCCCGCCTCCTGCAAGAGCAATTTCCACATAACTCTTGCCGGCAAGACGCATGGCAAATTCATCTTCTCTGGTATGCACAAAGACCGGATGAGTGTGACTATCCACGAAACCGGGAGTAATAAGCTTGTCCGAGGCATCTATCTGTGACCCAGCTTGAAACGCCCTCTTGATTTCGCTACTCGTACCCAAGGCCACGATCAAACCGTCCTTTATGGCCAGCGCGCCGTCTTTGATGATCCCTGCGTCATTCATTGCGGATCCTGTTTTTGGGGTTCCGTCACTCTTCAGAGTTGCTATTTCTCGGGCGTTGAATATGATCAAATCTGCATGCATTGAACTCATCTCCTCTTCCTTGTCCGCATTGTTTTTTCCTAAAGCTTTTCGTCAAGACCAAAAAAAAGAGCCGTTTGAGCGGCTCTTGATTATCCATTTTTTTGTGAGATTTATGCTTGATTCTCGTCTTCTTCAGCGCTCAACATATCAGGATCTTCAGAGCTGAAGATATCGTCAAAAACGGCAGCAACGGCGTTGAACTCGTCATCATCCTCGATGATGCTCAATTCCACCGATTCATCTACCTCTTCAAAGCGCAGAATGTCGTATTCCGCGGTTCCCAGTTCGGCCAGAGCGATGTAGTTTTTCCCCTCGTGATTGATGATCTGCAGCACTTCGAAATCTTTCTGGCTGCCATCTTCCATATCCAGGGTTATGATGTTTTGTTCGTGTTCACCGCAAGCGCAGTCATCGCCATCGCAATCGCACTCATGTCCATCGTGTATGAGTTCATTATCTTTGTCTGTCATTGTAATCTCCCCTTTTTTTCGCCAGTCTTTTTACATAGGCAAATCTGGCAAGAGAAAAAATGCGAAAACTATTGACAAAAGCATGCGATCCCCTGAGCTTGCGACAAAGAAAATAAATCTATATCACCCTGGAGGTTATATGACTTACCGCGTTCTCGCGATCAATCCCGGTTCCACATCCACCAAGATTGCCGTATATGACGACCTGAATCCCTTATTTGAAAAGACCTTGCGTCATGATCCGGCGGAATTGGACAAGTATGGCGGCATCATCGAGCAGTACGATTTTCGTAAAGGATTGGTGATGGAAGCCATGCGGGAAAACAATGTGGATCCCGCCACGCTACACGGCGTAGTGGGCCGTGGGGGCCTGGTACGCCCCGTATCCGGCGGTACGATGAAGATCAGTGAGGCCATGTTGCGCGATCTCAAAGATCCCTCGTTGTGGGGCAGAATTCACGCCTCAAATCTGGGTGCCTTCATTGCCAATGCAATTTCTGGAGAGCTAAAGATACCTGGCTTTATCGTGGATCCTGTGGTGGTGGATGAATTTGACGACATCGCGCGAATCTCTGGTATCCCAGAGATTGAGCGCAAGAGCTTGATGCACGCACTAAACATCCGCTATATCAGCCGTCTGGTTGCCTCAGAAACAGGCAAAAAACACACTGATACCAATCAGATCGGCGTACATATGGGTGGCGGTATTTCAGTGGCAGCTATCCGCAATGGCAGAGTGGTGGATGTGAATAATGCTCTACTCGGCATGGGACCCTTCTCTCCTCAGAGAGCAGGCGCACTGCCCATCGGTGACTTGATCGACATGGCATACAGTGGAAAATATACCAAGAAGGAACTGACCACATACCTCACCAAAACCGCTGGATTGATGGCATATCTGGGCACCGACAGCGGTATTGAAGTGAATGACCGCATCCAGAAAGGTGATAAGAAGGCCGAATTGATCCTGAAGGCAATGTGTTATCAGGTTGCAAAGGAGATTGGCGCTTCTGCCGCAGTGCTGAACGGCAAAGTAGATGCCATATTCCTCTCGGGTGGCTTGGTTTACAATCAATTGATCGTAGATGAACTCAATGCCAGAGTTGGCTTTATCGCCCCCATCCATCTCTACCCCGGAGAAAAGGAAATGGAAGCCTTGTCCCAAGGCGGCATCAGAGTTCTTAGCGGTGTAGAAGCAGCCATGGAATACCCCTATCAATAATGCTCTATCCATATAACCGGAGCGTGCTTATCATGCGCTCCGGTTCTTTTCCCTTCATGAAAATAGCCCTACTTCCACTCTTTCTGTTCAGTTTGTGCTGTCTTTGTGCTGCAAACTGGACTGTCCTGGTGTACATGGCCGCGGATAACAACCTGGCCCAAAGCGGCAAACATAATCTGAACGAGATGGAATCTGCCACACAACCCGAGGGCTTGAACCTCGTTGTCCAAGCGGATTTTCCCGGGGAACGCACCAAACGCTACCTGATAGAACAGGACGCTGATCCAGATCACATAACGTCGAATGTAATCAAAGACATGGCAAATACCGACAGCGGTGATCCCAATACTCTGCGAGACTTCATCATCTGGGGCAGAAATCGCTATCCCGCTGAGCGTTACATGCTTGTAATCTGGGCGCATGGCGATAGCTGGTACAAAGGCAGCAAATGGATTTCTCCCGATGATGAAACCTCAAATCTGATCGGTATAGCCAACGGTGAATTGAAGTCCGCCCTTGTCGGTACCGGAGATTGGGACATCCTACTCTTTGATGCCTGTAGCATGCAAGGCGTGGAGATAATCACCGAAATGCAGGATCTGACGGACTACGTAGTAGCTTCCGCCGATCTGGTGCCTGCCACTGGTTTCCCCTACGCGCAGATCATCCCCCTTTTACACCAGGCCCCCAGTAGCGTTGCAGAACAGATTCCGGAGCTATATCAACAGAGCTATCTGCCTGGCGAAGTCAATAATCCCTCAAATCAATACCTCACTACCACCTGTTCCGCGATCTCCACTGCCGGATTCGGCGCTTTTATAGAGCACTGGAAGAGCTTCAGCGCGTCGATGCGATCTTACGCATCTGAATTGGCAGATATCCGCGGCGATCTTTTTGAAATGAATACCGGTTACGCAGACGTGGACTTGAGGCAACTGCTGGTAAGATTGTCCGCCAACGGCATTCCCGGATCCACAGCCCTATTGGATGAGTGGAATAGCCTGATACTGGCATCCGCCTTCACCCTACCCTACTCAGAGTCCGATGTTGGCACCGCCGCCATCTGGTTCCCCGATTCCAGGTATAACTACAATGCTGCATGGCAACACTATATGAAGCTGGATTTTAGCCGTACTGGCTGGCTGGGGGTAGTCAACATCAGCCTTGGTGATCCCTATACTGCGCCCGAATCGCCAGACCTGATCAGTGCCAACACCATTTTCGATCGCCTCATTCTGGATATCGCTGCCCCGCTTAGTCCAGATTCATTGCACTATCAGATCACGATCAACGACGATGAATACACTCTCTCCCCTTCTGCCTACTCTCCACAGTTCCAGTTTACTGCCTCTGTGGAGCAATCGGGTTCCTGGTCGGTAACTGCTATCGATCAGAATGGCCTTCGCTCTGACCCGTTGCAAGGGTTGTTCACTCTTTCCAGTGAGATCGATCAACCTATGATTGTATATCCCAATCCCATGAAAGTCCCCCTGGCGGGAAGGTTGATTTGGAAACAGCCATCAGAATCAGTAAATCGGTTATCGGTGGGCATTTTCAATATCCGGGGGCAAAAAGTGGCAGAACGGATGTTCGATGCAGATATTCCACAGGGAGAGTTGTATCTGCTCGATATTGATGGTTTTAGCGAGCTGAAGAGGGGTATCTACTTAATACACTTGCGTTTAGGGAAGCGTGACCTTCGGTGCAAACTTACTATCTTGTGAAGATTCAGGCTTTTATGGCTTATGTGGACAAGCTGTGGATAAGTCTTGTGGCATTTTGTGGATAAGTGTTGATGATATTGCATATCAATTACTTAGCTTTAAGTTCTTATCCACACTCCGCTGTGGATAAGTATATATCAAACTGAATAACAAGGAGCTATGCATGCTGGAAAACAGAGCACTATCTAAGGCTAAAATATCAGAACTATCAAAGTTACATCAGAAAAAGCATAGGCAGCAGAGACAAGTGCTTGTTTTGGAAGGGCAAAGGCTGCTACATCAACTGGCAGATTATGGTGTATATCCCCTCGAGCTTTACTATACTGAAGGTAGCCATTATCCAATCCCACCAGGGATCCCCGTCTACCAGATTCGGGAAGCAGAACTGAAGAAAATCTGCGATAGCGAGCATCCTGCCGGTGTAGCCGCGTTGTTTCCCATCCCCCAGGAGCGTAGAAGTGACTTCCACTCCGCCCTCTACCTAGATGGTATCGCAGATCCCGGAAACCTGGGCACCATCTTCCGCCTGGCGGCAGCTTTTGGTATCTCTCAATTATTCCTGAGCCCACAGTGCTGTGATATTGGCAATCCCAAGCTGGTACGAGCATCGTTGGGCGCTGTGTATCATGTTGCTTTTCGAACTGTTACTCATGAAGAGTTATTGGCCATGAAGCAAGATATGCGGTTTCTGGATATGGATGGCACCCAAAAGCTGGGGGATTTACCGCTTTCGACATCGCCATGCATCTACGTGCTTGGCAGTGAAGCACATGGCGTAAGTCCAAACCTAAAAGGACAGATTGGCAAGAGCATTAGTATCGAGATGGTTCCCGGGATGGAATCCCTGAATGTGGCTGTAGCTGCAGGCATCTTGTGCTATCAGCTTTATCTCAAATCAAGAAGATAAGCCATGGTCCCCCTTATTTGATCTATTCAAATGGGATATGGGCAACCCCCAAACATTCAAAGTGGTGGGCTGAGAATCTGTCATTTCACAGTGGATGCTGTATGATTTCCTCATCACTCTTTACTTAACTGTTTGTCATTTATTTGGGCTTCCCCTGTCATCCACGGATTATCATTCTCGCTCCCTTCTGGCTTGAACCCCACGCGAATCCCACCTGAACTCCTCCTGAATCCAGTTCAAGTGGGGTTCAGGTGGGTATCGTGTGGCCTTCAGGCTACAAGTGGGGGTAGCAGTAGCAAAGCTATGTTTCATCGCTTTAAGTCTGTTCAAAACGGGGATAGACTTAGGCTTTAGCCGACTTTGCTAAGACGAAGCGAGCGTTTCCAGATACTGAAAGCAGGGCATCATCCGGGAGGATAATCGCAGATTCACCCCGCTGCAGAGGTAAAGCATCACTGTCCGTCTGTAGGACTAGGGCACCCTTGAGGCAAAGGATTATCGCTGGTTTACACTCTGGATCCAGATGCATTTCTCCCTGCACCCAACCGCTGGAGAGCTGAAAATCGGTCACAGGAGTTGGGTAGGTGTGCAGGGCATTGGGAATATCCGGGACGCGGATGATCTCGGGGATGTATGACTCCAGCGTAACCGTAGCCAGCAGTTCTTGCTTATCCACATATTTGGGAGTAAGTCCCGCGCGTAGCACATTGTCGCTGGCAGCCATTATTTCCACTCCGGCGCCATGCAGATAGGCATGAGGGATGCCTGCAGCCAGATAGATCGCTTCGGATGGCCGCAGATGGATGAGATTCATGATACAGGGGGCTATCACAAATGGATCGTTAGGATAAAAATGCAAGAGAGATCTGACGGAGCTGAGTTCATCGCCAAACTCCCCAGTGCCATCCAGCAAGAGGAGATGCTTATTCAATTCTGGTTTGGCCCCTGCCAGGATTTCCACAAAGAGGGCATGAAATGAATCATGATCCTGGTTCTGGCAAAACTTTGCAGCGTTCACATAAAAGGGGCTGATCTGGAAGGTGGAGAGTATCGTGGCAATCTGGTGATATTCCCTGATACCGCAGAGCGCGTCAAAAGGAGTAAGGGCGAGGATCAGCTCAGGTTTATGATTGGCGTCTTTGTAGTTACGCATGGGATCATTCAGAGCTATCCCGCGGGAGTTTTCAGCAGCAAAGCCGCGAACGGCCTGTGCCAGATTGGGATGAACCTGGATGGAGAGAGGTTCTGAAGCTGCCAGCACCTTCAGGAGATAGGACAACGCGGGCTTTTCAACCTCGTAGTCGCTGCCCAGCCATTTCTGGGGATCGGAAGCGATCAGCGCGTCCAAAGGCTGGCCATCAATCGTGGACGGCGCTTGTGGATGAGATCCCATCCACATTTCGGCAATAATCTCCGGCTCGCTTATGCTCAAAAGATTGTGGATGAAGCTGCGCGAGCCCCAAGCATAGGCTTGAAGGGATGATTTGAGAACGTGCATTATTCCCCCTAAAACTGGAAGTAGATGAAGGGTTGGATATCCGCGCTGCGCGCCTGGAAGAGGATCCAGATCACCAAAGCCAGTAAGGTGGATTGCACAAACACGGGCATCTTCCGTAGTATAGAGCCAAAATGCCTTTCCCAGCTATCGGGCTGCCAATGGGCCAAGTATCCCAGCGCGATCAGGACGGCCGGAACGCTGTACTTACTGATCCAGCTCCAAAATAGTCCGCCATTGAATGCAGTGAAGATGCGTTCGATCATCAGCCAGGAATTGGCAAACGATGGGCTGCGGAAGAAAATCCAGGTAAAGCAGACGAAGTTAAATGTTACCAGGATTCCCAATGCCCGCATGACTTTGTGTTCGGTAAACTTCAGCCTGAGCCAGAACTTGTCGAAGACCAGAGCTATGCCATGTAAACCGCCCCAAAAGACGAAGTTCCAACTGGCACCATGCCACAAACCGCCTAGTAGCATCGTGATCATAAGATTTAAGTATTGACGGGCCTTACCTTTGCGGTTTCCGCCCAGAGGGATGTAGAGATAGTCGCGCAGCCAGGTGGAGAGAGATATGTGCCAGCGCCGCCAGAAATCCGTGACACTATAGGCTTTGTAGGGACTCATGAAGTTGATGGGCAGATCGAAACCAAGCAGAGCCGCCAGGCCAATGGCGATATCCGAATAGCCGCTGAAATCACAGTATATCTGCAAGGCATAAGCATATACGCCCAAAAGGTTTTCCAGCCCAGAAAAGAGCGCAGGATTCTCAAACACCCGATCCACGAAGTTTATACTGAGATAGTCCGCGATCACGCCTTTCTTGAGCAAGCCCGCAAAGATCAAAACCAGGGAACGAGCTACAATATCCCTGTCCAAATGCAGTTTCTGATTGATCTGAGGGATAAAGTAACTGGCTCGTACGATGGGGCCAGCCACAAGCTGGGGGAAGAAAGACACAAAGAAGGCAAAATCCTTGAAGCTACTGATGGGCTCAAACTTCCGGTAGTAAAGATCCAGAGTGTAGCTCCAGGTCTGAAAGGTGAAAAAACTGATCCCGATGGGTAGGAATACATCGAGATTGGCGATGCCAGCGCCACTGATCTGATTGATGCTATCGATGATGAAATTGGTATATTTAAAGTAGCCCAAAGTACCCAGATTCCAAAGCAAACTAAGGAAAAGCCAGGCTCTGCGGCCTCCCCGCGATTGACATCTATACAGCTTTGCGCCGATAAAGAAATTGATCAGGGCGGTAAGGATAAGCAGGATTACGAAACTGCCGCCGGTCTTGTAATAGAAATACAGTGAGGCCAGCAGCAAATACCAGGTCCGCAGATTGATCCGGTTTACTAAAAAGGGATAAAATAGCAAGACTAGAATAAAGAAAAAGAGAAAGAAGCTACTATTGAAAAGTAGAGGATTCTGAGGACTATAGGCCAGAAGACCAATCAATCTATCCACGAGCGTAATCACTTGATCTCCCTTACTTCGCTGTAACTTTTGTAACCCTTGATGATGGCTTGATACATCAGATGTCCCTGCAACATATATCCCTTTGGGGTATAATGCAATAGATCAGAGGCAGCCATTTTCTGCCCGCGCCATTTGGTGACGCTGCCTTTGCCTCCCATCACTTCCGATAGATCCCACCAGGCGTGACCTTTCTGTGAGGCGTAGTCGGTGATTTCTTCCGCCAACCTAGCAAGATCAGCGTTTTGCTTGCCCCGTTTGAATGAATCTGGAGGCAAGGTAAACAGGATCGCACTCTGGGGATTGGCGGCCTCCATTTTGGCCATAAAGCTCCGGATATTGGCTCTGGCAACCTCAGCCCTGTACTGACCCTGGGCATCATTTGTACCCAAAGAAACGATGATCAAATCAGGCTGCAAAATGGCTATTTGCCGGAACATCTCGTCCTGTGCGGCCAGAGTGTAGAATCCTGCACCATTGATGCCCATGGAATGGTACAGTAAGCCTCCGCTGCTACGTTCCAGAGAGATCCCATAGAGGGTGTGAAAACCATCACCAGTATTGACCTCGCACGAGTTTGTATAGTCTTCCAGCTTTAGCACATGACCAGTGTATTTGCCGTTGTATTCCACTCGATGCCGCAACGACCAGGGATTATCCTTTGGCTTTAGCATGGAGAGGCTATCCCCGTACAAAGTCACCTGATCAAAGCGGCAATCGATGCTAAAGAAATTATTGGTCTGAATGCCAAGTTGATTGCCTCCCGCCAGGGCAAGGCTGAAACCACTGAGACTGGGCTCCTTATCCGCTCGCTGACTGCTACCACTGAGAGTAATGCGATAATCGTCCGGCTGATTGGTCCTAAGTGCCTTGAGAGGAAAAATCAATCCGCGTCCGGCATTCCCATAGTACTTTTGCATGGCTGAGCGGGCAGTGCCGCTCAAATACCCGCTTTGAATATGGGAATCGCCGATTTGGTAGATCACCACTTTGTCGCGCTTGGCGTTGCGAAGCTCTAGAAGCTTCAGGTAAAACGCCTGTAAGCCACCTTGATCGTTATGCAGTAAATTCTTATTGGCATGGATAAACTTGTAGCTTTTCAGATAGTTGTCGCTATCCAAAAGCAGATAATAGCTCTGAATGAATTCTTCCAAAGTATCCAGATCCTGAGGGTAGTCCTCTTCAAAGAGCAATTCCGGAATGTCTTCCGCTTCGCTACCCGATAACGATAAAGTGAGCAATAGAGATGCGCATAATACCAGGATTATCAGGAACTTGCGATGTGTCACTGAACCCCCGTGATAAACTTCAGCAGCATCCCGGCCACATAATCAGCACCCCGACGGTTGAAATGCGTGTAATCGCTACTGGCCAGAGGAGGTTTTTGGCTTACCAGACCGATCATAGAGTTTTGCCCCCCCATGGCTTCATAAAGATTGAAAAAGGCACAATCTGTTTCCTTGGCCAGCTCCGCCTGGGTCTTCACTAAATGTGGGATGTCGGGTGACGTGTGATAACCCGTGGCGTCCCTGATGCTACGGTCATGAGCGCTGACGATCAGGATTGGAACTCCCGGGAGAGCTTTCTTGATGTGTTCGATGGTACGCTTCATTGCACTCTTATAATTTGAATAGTCTCTCACCGCGGGGTTGGAAACATTCTCACCATATTGCAAAACCACCAGATCATAAGTCAAATGACGTTGAAAACCCTTTAGAACGTCGTCATGGATACGACTGAAATACATGCCGGAATAACCGCGAATGGGATAGTTATCCACATGCACGCCGATCTTGAATCAAAAGACAATCCATAGACGTGGATGGGATCATGGCGGGAAAATTGCAGCTTGATGCTCTTTACGGGACTGACTGGACTTAGATCCAGCATTTGCACTGCTTCACCGCTACTGAGGTAGAAACTCTGCGAAGGAGCGGAATCGTAGGATACCGACACTTTAGCATTTTCAGGGGCGTGACTGTAGAAAAGCCGGATCTGTCTGAAATCAGCTGCGCCTCCGTTTACATGGGCGGCTTTGTATTCCACCCAAGGATCGTAATCCACGTATATCCGTTGGGTCTTTGGCTCTTCTGGCTTGGGAATATCTGCCGCTGCCAGGGCCAGAGTATCAGAAGTAACGGCGATAGTATCAGGCTGCTCCACAGCACGTTGCGCGGTATAATAGGAACGGGGGATAAATGTGTAGCCCGTGATCCCCAGGGACATATCCTTGCGTGCAGAACTCATGAAGGAAATGCTCTCCCAGTTTTTGGAAAAACTATGGCGGATGGTTTGACGGAAACCCGCTACAATGGATGTGATAGGCACCATCCCCACACCGGAACCGCCGTAAACGCTCTGAAAGCTGTATCGCAGCGGTGCCGTGATCAGATCACCCTCGATAGTGGAATCGCTGTAATAGGCTACTCGCAGGTTTTTCTTGCGCCCGGGTTTGGCACTACTAACCAGGGGCTGCTGTCCGGAGAGTGGCTGCAGCATGGCCAGATTTTTGGTAAAGGGATCCAGAGCACTGGGTATATGCTCGATCAGACCAGTGTCAATCGATACACTGTCCCCAGCCGCGTTGTGAGATAACAGGGCAGAAAACCAGGGCATTTTTTTGATGGGAAAGAGGCTATTGTCCCAAGCTGGGATCAAAAGCGCTATGATGCCTGTGATGACAGCCGCCAGGCCGATAATTAATAGGGGACGCAAGAAATTTCTGTTCATAACTCCTGATTCACTATAGTGCTGTTACCATAATTCTTTGGCGGACAATCCAGTATGACCACTATTCTGTTCGCGGAGGCTACATAATCCCAGCCCCATGCTTCTGTCAATCACAAAACGAAGAACCCCGGCTTTGACCAGCCGGGGTTTTTCTTCTCTATTACAGAGTCGGTTTATTTCATCAGTAACATTTTGCGGCTGATCCTGGCATCATTGCTCTGGGCGGTGTAGAAATATACGCCACTGGCAACTTTGCGACCGGAAGCATCGGTGCCGTTCCAGGAGAAAGAGTGATCTCCCTTGTCCAATTCACCGCGGAACAGCTCTTTTACCATCTGTCCCTTGGCATTATAGATCTTGAGCTGCAATTCAGATTTATGGGGCAGGCTTAATGCGATGTTGGTATGAGGATTGAAGGGATTCGGATAGTTTTGCTTCAAACTCAATCCCGCCATCGGACTACCATGTGGATCATCATTGGATACGGATTCATTGTTTACCTTCTGGGCGTATAAACCTAGGATTTCAGTTTTTCCGCTGCTGATACCATCTGCCCAAATCAGATAGGCAACATCATCCAGTACCACTGCCTTGGGTTCGTACTGACCTTTGGAAGTATCAGTGATGATCTGCCCCCCTCCGCCGAATACTCTGGTTCCATCTGAATTCAGATAATCGTAGTAGATATCGCTCTCGATTGCCAGATACTCAGTCCAAGCTAGGAGCATTCCGTTACCTTGAAATGCTACCAGAGTCGGGTGGCTTTGCGTGGTGTCTTTTTCCACCACCATGTAGCCCAGATCTCCCCACAAAGGTTGACCAGGGAAAGAATACTTGTGCGCGCCAATATCGTGCATGCCATTGATGTTTTCACACCAGGCAAAGGCAATACCGCTTTGGGAAACGGCGATAGCAGGCAATTCCTGCTCGCGACCGCGATCGGCAAGATTCACACCGGCATCTGCCCAGAGGCGCTCGCCATCACGGGAGATGTGCTGACCGAAGAAATTGAAGATATGGTCATCGCGCAGATCCTTCCACATCACGAAGATACCTTCAGGAGTACGTTCGGCAACTGGGAGAAGCTGCTGATTCCAGGCGGTGAGATTTGTAGTTTGCAAACCAGCATTTTCCCAACCAGCGGGAGTGCTGCCATCGGGGGCCATCCGCTTTACCCATATGGTTCTGGCACCGGAAGGTTGAACGCGATCCCACACATACATATCGTCAACGAGACCGGTCAAAGTGCATACATTATTCAATTCTGTTTCGCTCAAAGCAGAAACCATCACGCCATTATCACCCCAAAGCTTGTTGTTATTCTGGATGCGCTGGCCGTATACATGATAATAGTAATTTGAGCCAATCTGATCCCAAGTGGACCAACCGATATAGAAGGAATCGTTGAACCAGCTAATCCGGGGTTCTTTCTGGCTCAGAGGTTCACTCACGGTGATCTTCATGCCGTTATCTCCCCAAAGCCTTTCACCCGTGGGGCTGAAAAGCTGGGCATAAACATTGGGATCACCTTCACGACTGTCCACCCAGACCACCGCAAAGTGATCGTCCGGAGTTACTACAGCATGCGGATTCTCCTGTGTGCCCCCACCTTGCAGGGTTACGGGGACACCATTGTCTGTAAACATCATTTCCCCATCGGGGTTCATCACCTGGAAGAAAATGCGATAGCCTTCATTGGCAAAGCGAGTATCCTGCCACACCATCAACACATCGTTGGAGCGTGGTAAAATCTGATATTGATTCTTGGGGGTGTCGCCACTAAGACCCCAAAATACCTGGGTACCATTCTCAGCCAATTGGATTTGCCCTGCTGCATTTAGTACCTGGTAATACAGCCCAACGCTGCCGTTTCTGAGATCCATCCAGTTTATAAATATGTTGCCATTGCTGACCTTGACAAGGCCGCCGTTTTGCTCGAAAGGCATGCTGCATATAGACATGCCACCTTCTGTCCACTGCGCTTGGCCGTTGGCATTGAGGTGCTGAGCGTAAACGTCATCATTGGGAGAATTGCCATTACGAAGATCATCCCATACAATGTAAACTCCGCCATTATCATCCGAACTCATACGTTGACCGCTTTGGGCAAATTCGCCGGTGGCAATGGCCAAACCAGCATCACCCCACAGCTTTGTACCATCAGCAGACAGCTTCTGGGCATAGAGATCGCCATTTTGAGTATCCACACGATCATCTTCCCAAACGATCACCACAGCATTATCACTGGTGGCCTGGATGCGGGGATTCTCCTGTCCCCGGGGAACTGCGATATCCTGATCGCCATAAACGATGAAGGGATTGCTCCACAACATTTGTCCAGCTATGTTTACTTTCTGAGCATAGATGTCTGGTTCAGGAAATCGTGAATCGGTCCAGGTAAAAACGTAATCTCCACCCGTCAATGTGGCCAGACGAATGCCGGATTGAGCACCAGGGACATTGGCCAGGGCCAGGGCATTGCTCCAGGTCATGTTGCCATTTCCATCAAAGCGCTTGGCATATACATCGGATTCTCCCACATAAGTGTAGGTATAGCCCATGATCATGCCACCCTGCCCGTCCGGAAGCATGGTGTTTTGCACTTCATCTCCGGGGCCATCTGCTACTGGAATACCATTGACGGTCCAAAGCGGATCACCGCTGGAGGAAAGCCTTTGCGCATAGAGGTCTTTACTGGGATTACGGCTGTCTCCCCAAATGATGAAAGCTCCGCCATCGTCGTCAGCTTCCATATTGAGCCCCAGCTGCATACTGGGAATGGCGCAAACCGGTTTACCACCCGGCTGCCAGAGCAGTTCGCCGTTGTTATTTAACTTTTGGGCATATACATTACCATCAAGGTCGTCGGAAAAGTCGATCCAAGCGATGATGTAATTGTTGTCCGAAGTACGGGTGATCACAGGGTCTTCCTGACGATCAGGTTTACCGTCCACGAGTACCGGACTTCCCCATACCAAGTTGCCATTGGCATCCACTTTTTGAGCCCATAAATCGCGCTCTCCAAGCTTGGTGTCGCTCCATACGTAGATGGCACCGCCATCGTTGGTTTCGGTTCCCGTACGGAACCATTCAATATTCACACCCTGTCTGACCGCAATGGGTTCAGACCATTGCAGGGCCGCAGGTAACAAGGCCACTAACATGAGCAGCAAGATTGCGAGGCTTATGTGTTTCACAGACATCTCCTTGTATTTCATACATTTATATCAAGATCGGTTTGAAATCAAAACCGAGCGCACAGCGCTTATGCCCTAAGATGCAAGAAGGATTCCAAAACTCGATTGGATTCCCCTTTCAAGCTCCCGATCTAGCGACTATCAAGCCAAAATCTAGTCTTAACCCTAAAGGCTTGATAAAGGTTAGATAAGGATATGATAAAAGCTGTCAAAGGGGCACAATACAAGCCTCTAAGACTCTTTTAGCTAATCTGTGCTGGGGCTAAGGCAGTTCCAGGCATAACAAACGAATCAGGCGTTACTGCCCTCTGAGTGATACTTCCCCAATCCCTTGACCAGTACTTCTCTAAGGCAAAAATCCTCGCTGAGAAAGCATAACTGGCTGAGACTGTCTGCCCCTATTGCAAATCCATATGGAGGAGAGAAGAATAGCATATCGGCCTGACAGCCTGGTGATAACGAGCCTATCCTCCCCTCCAAACCGAGGATCTGTGCATTCGCGCCAGTGACGCGCCAGAGCATTTCCTCCGGTAGAATCGGTTGTTGGCTCTGGCGGAAATTCATCTGTTTGGAATGATAGAGCATATTCAAGGTAGTACCCGCTCCCACATCACTACCCAAGCCGAAGGGGATTCCTGCTGCGCTGATCCTCTGTAGGGGATACTCCCCGCTCTTCAGATAGAAGTTGGAATCGGGACAATGAGCAACGGCAGAACCACTGTCTTTGATCAAGGCCAATTCCGCATCGTTCAGGTGTATGGCGTGTCCCAAAATGGTTCGTGGACCGAGAATGCCATACTCCTGATATACCGCAGTGTAAGAAGCTTTGCCAAAGATGTCCTTTACCCAGCGTATCTCATCGGGATTTTCCGATAAATGGGTCTGGATGAAAGCCTCATGTGTGCTGGCATAAGAGCCCACCTCCCGCATCAGGATCTGGGAGCAAGTGGGCGCGAAGCGCGGTGTAAAGATGTAACCCAGCATATCATCTTGGTGCAATTCACATAGTTCAATGCTGTGTTTTAGGGCATAATCGGTGCTTTGCTGCAGTCCCTCAGGACTATTCATATCCATCATGGTCATCCCGATCCTGCCCTGCACCCCCATATCGCGGGCCACAGAGAAGGCGACATCGGCAGCCTCACGGTATGGAGCGGTGTATTGTACAGAATAGGTGGTTCCGCAACGCCACAGAGCAGCAAAGAAATCACGGCTGAGCTGGCAGGAATATTCCGGATCGCGGGATTTCTCTTCTTCAGGGAAGACGGTATGTTTCAGCCAGGGTAACAGTGCCGGATGATAAATCCCCCGGATGCGGTATTGTGAGAGATGCACATGCAGATCGATTAAGCCGGGAAGGCAGATGGTGCCCCGATAGTCCTCCCAATCACCCTGATAATCCTGAAATGGTGTGAGAGCGGTGATATAGCCATCCTCGATGGAGATCACCGCATCGGGCATGAAGACCGTTTGGGTAGCGCTGATGGGGTTAAATGCCGCGCAGCGAATGTTTCTCAGGGCTGGGGCTGCCATAACTGATACCCAAATCTATTGGCCTCGCCCAGTCCGAAATGCAGTTCCGGGGCGTTTTGCGTGGTAGTCCCCTTGGCGGAGGACAGTTCTCTGATCAGGACTTGCCGTTTGCCTCTGGCGCCTTCTTTCCAGAGCATGACTCTGCTCCCGAAAGCGGGACTGTTTGGATGATCTGGCATATCGGCAGCCAGGTAAACTAAATCCACTTCACCGCTTTTGCGAATGGGCTTTAGAGTAATGGATCGATTCCTTGTGTTGGTTACATTGGCCAGGATCTTGCTTCCGCTGCCACTACCCACCACCAGGTCAAGCTTGCCATCGCGATTGAGATCACCTGTGGCACAAGACCAGCCGTTGTAAACCCTGACCCCGGCAAGGAAGGTGATGTCCGTAAAAGTGTGATCCCCATTGTTGCGATACAGGTAGCTGCGTTCATTCTCGTAAACTGAAGTGATGTAGAGGTCCAGATCCCCGTCGTTATCCGCATCAAAGAAGAGAGGTTCACTGTGCAATTCGTCATAAGTGATCCCGGCATCCTTCGTGATATCTGTGAATAGCCAGTAATACAGAGTATCAGCGCCTACCACCCTACTGCGCAAGCCATCGTTTCTCAGCAGTTGACTGATGTCTGAGATTTCGATGAAACGGGGATGCGCCAGATTGGCTATAAACAGATCCAGATCTCCATCATTATCGATATCACCCCAGTCTGCACCTATGCTGTGTCCGTAGTAACCGTCTTTGTACTTCCCGGTCAATCCGTACAATGCAGCGACATCTACAAACAGGCTGTCGGTCTGCTTGAAGAGGAAGTTTCTGTTTAGCCGGTAATTAGTTACCAGGATTTCCTGGGCTCCGTCATTGTCAAAATCGGCAGGAGCCACGCCCCGTCCGGCCAGGCCTGGCTCGGTGGTATAGGCAGGCTCCAGAAATCCTCGTGTGGCACTCTGATCTGTGAAGTAGCCGCCATCATTATAAAAGAAATTGTCAGGATACCCACTGCGCTGTTGCCAGGTCTCATAATTTGCCAGATATAGTGAGGGATAACCCTTGCCATCGATATCGATAAAAGCTGCCCCTTCGGTAGGATAGCCATTGTCGATCTCGCCGGCGCGTTCATTGACCTTCACAAACATCCCCTCGCCCTGGGATTTGAGCAAGGCCTCGCCATTACCATCGGCATCGTGAGATATGCTCATGATATCAAGTTTGCCATCCAGGTTAAAATCTGCCCACAAGCCGCCGTTTGAATTGAGCGCAGCCATAGCGCCGCTGTCACTCAGGGCTTTGAAATACATATCGCCTTCATTGCGATAGATGTGATTGCCATTATACAAAAGATCGAGCAAGCCATCATTGTCATAATCAGCTATGGCGACTCTGCTGTAAGGGAGATCAGGGCCGTTTGAATCTTCAAAAGCTATGCCCTGATACCCATAAATCTGGCGCAGATATTCCAGGGGGCTTTGCTGGATGCCCAGGCCCTCCAGCAAGCGGGCGATCATATCCAAAGCGTTGGCATCGTATGGATTGCGGGGAGCCCCATAGATCAGGCATTTACCAAAATCCGCAATCGCTGCTTTGCGGCTTTTATCGTTTCTGAACAACGCGTTTGCCTTTCCCCGCCAATAATGATACTCTGCCAGTTCTCCCCGATCATTGTGAGTGAACTTCACTTTATCCAGGGCAGCGAAAAGCCCATTGAAGTCCTTGGTTGGCTTCGCATAGAGCCCGATCAAACCCGGCTCATCTCCATAGATGCTGCCAAAAGACGTATGTGTGTCTTCATAGCCGGAAAGCTTGTAGTAATAGATGGATTTGGCCAGTTGTAACTGCACTCGGGACGCCCAATCACCTTTGGAATAATCGTCAAACAAAACACTCGCCCGGTCATATTGAGAAGCCACAAAAAGAGCTTTCTGAGCTCGATAAACCAGGTTTTGATTTAGGATCCTAGTGCTGTCGGATTCGCACTGTGCCCTGCGAGCGGATGGACTCATCCAATAAAGAGAGGCGATGTAAGCATGGGCGGGGGAATTGAACTGCTTTGTATAAATCGCATCTTGCATGGCACGATAGTCCTTCAAATTGCTCAAATGCATGAGTTCAAAATAAAAAGCGGCTTGTTGCCACACCGAGGCAGGATAGCTGGCATAGAAATCCCCGATGAGTTCAATGGCTTCATAAGCGCTGGCTGATGAGGATATCTCCTCCAGATAACTCTTGGCTGAGGCTTCGATTACATCGTTGTATTGGGGCAAGGTCTGGATGCGCGAAAGCAAAGCTTCATCCCCGTCCCCACTGGCATAGTAAGCAAAGATCAATGAATCTGCGGGAGCTGTGAAACCTCTGGCCAATATCGTGGCTTTCAGCGCCAGTTCCGTGGAATCGATATCGGTGGCACTCTGCAGGATCAACCATTGCAGGGCATCTTCCAGCGAGGCGAAATCACGCGCCATTGAGTAATGCAGATCAGAAGCCAAATCCAGTTTATCATTTCTTTGGGCATACTCCAGCAGCAGCTTCCGTTCCCCAATGTCCGGCGAAGCGGCTAAAGCGGAGAAATCACTCCAGTATTTATCTATCAGTTGATACTGCTCTCGATCCATCAGGAACCGTAAATCATCAGCCGGGGCTGCCCCCAGCACTGAGAGCAGGAACGACGTCGTAAGGATCAGTGCCACAACACGCTTCATTTGGGAACCTCCAATGCTGTAATAATATCAGCTATCTCCTCACAGGTGAAGTGATAACTCTTGCTGCAATAATGACACAGGGGTGTAATCCCTTCACGCATCTCCTCCAGTTCTGCTCTCTCTAGCAGCATCAACGCCCGGGCAAAGCGATCCTTGCTGCAATTGCAGTGATAACGGACTTCTGTATCATTGGTAACGCGGTAATCAACCCCTCTTAATACGAACTTGCCAAGGATGTCTGGAAGGCTCATCCCCATATCCATGAGATCGGACACATTCGGAGTATGATGGAGGTTTTGATTGATAGTTTCCGCGATCGCAGGATCGGCAAAGGGCATTTGCTGTATCATAAAGCCTCCGGCAGCGCATATCCGTGCCTCCTGATTGATGAGGACACCCAGGTTTACCGCTGAAGCAATCTGTTCGCTTTGCTGATAATAATGAGCCAGATCCTCTGCGATCTCTCCACTAACGAGTTCGATGTGTCCGTTGTATAGTGTCTTTAGTCCGCTCTGCCTCATGATAGTCATGATCCCCTTGCCGAGGTTTTTACCCACTTGCAGGTTCTCACTTGCGGGTTCCAGCCACAATTTGGGTTCATAGGCATACGCTTTGATATTCCCCTCTTTGTCGGCCAGGGCGATTGCGCCTTGGAGAGGGCCATCCCCCTGCACCCTAAGGCTCAGTTCGGCTCTGGGAGCCTTTAGCTCTCCACTCATCAGAGCTGCTGCGCAAATCAATCTGCCCAGCAGGATGGACGGCAAAGGGCTAAGATCGTGTAAGTCTCTGGCCTGCTGGACTGTATCCGTGCAATCGACGGCAAACAGGCGAAACTGATCATTGTGAATAGTGCCGCGGTACAAAGTATCATGGCTCATATGGCATCCAATCCGTACTGATCACGGTATGGGGATAGTAGTTCTGCAGGATTTCTTCATAAGTCATACCAGCCCTTGCTTTTCTTAGCGCTCCCACCTGACATAGGCCTACGCCATGCCCCGATCCCCTGCCCACGATCATGATCTGTGAGGGAGGCTTGAACCTGTCGGTTCCGTGCATACCTTGCAGACAGAAGAGTGACGAGGGAAGATTACCGAAGGCCTGGCGAATCTTGAACTCTCCGTCCAGTACCACTTCACGCTCTCCGATGAAAGCCATTTTCAGGATTCTTCCGGAATCGCCACGATTCAAGATGCGGATCTCACGCAGTTGATTTAGACCCAGATTGGACGCCAGTTTGGTGCGGCTGATACTACGTTTCCAAGATAACGACGCCTTTTCCCAAGAGCTCATTCCGGTGGTATCGGGTTTATGCCCCAGCCACGCAGCCACGCCCTCTTCGGTGCTAAGATCATAATCAGCAGCCTCAGGATAACACAGGGACCCGCTCAGATGCGGTAACGGAGTGCCTTTCCAGATTTTGGCGGAGGATTCGGTCTTTCCCCCACAGCTGCTGTGATATGTAGCGTCCGCCACTCTATCATCCAGGATCAAGATTTCTGAAGCACTCTGCATTACTGCTTCTTCAATGAGTGGATTTCTCAAGTGCTTGCCTTTATACACCTGGCAATGGGTGCTGCTACAAAGGTCATAGCCTTGTTCTTTATGCCGGTTGTTTGTGAGCAGGCTTACGGCATGAGTGCGTGCAGCGATAGCCTGAGCCTTCAGGGCTTCCAATGGACTATTCGGACCGATTTCATTGGGTAGCACCCCGGCGATGTATTCTTCCAGGGCTACGTATTGGTTCAATTGCAGTTTCCCTTGTGCCACCTCCAGGACAAAATCCCCTTCGTACGTCAGACCGTTCAAATCCAATTGTCCCTTACAATGCAAAGATAAGGGACTTTCAAAATAGTGGACTCTCCCCGTAGCCTCCTCCACCTTCAGGGTAGAATTTGCCATGGGAATCTCCACGATGCTACTGAAGGGATATCCATGCTTGATGGCATAAGCGCGCGCAGAATCAGAACTACTAAAGCTCTCTGGATAGAAGTAGCGTATCTCGTTCTTAATTAGCAGCTTTCCATCTACCCAGGCAAAGGATTGCACCGTATCTGCGCTCTGGATTTGCGATGTGGATTCGCTGCGCTCAAGGATCCCGTAGAGGAAGCTGACATTGGGGTTTACTACGCTTACTTTGAAATCACCACTTACGCTGCTCTCAAACAGCTGGCTCTCATCACTCAGATCCACACTGCCACTTTTGGCCTCCAGGGTCAGTTCGGTAGACGCTGCCAGATTGATCTCCAGATACAGCAAACCGTCTCGGATTTCAGCTGCGATGAGCCCGCTGAAGGTAAACAGCAGGAGCAGCAAGTACCTAAGCATTATTGTACCGTGGAACCGGGTTCTCCACCTTCCGGACATACCAGTGATAATCTACCTTCGCTATGAGCAGCCAGGATCATGCCGTTGGAGACTATCCCTCTAATCTTACGGGGCTCCAGGTTTATCAACATGGTTACCGTCTTGCCCACCAAGTCTTCGGCCTTGTAGCTCTGGGCAATTCCCGCCACCAGGTCACGCTGCTCAAAGCCCAGATCTACTTTCA
>Ga0116173_1001086_pt1 | contig 23264 bp, 23 predicted proteins | sample AD_UKC085_MetaG_FD_89800 | JGI IMG/M metagenome (GOLD analysis project Ga0116173, IMG submission 89800) | Active sludge microbial communities of municipal wastewater-treating anaerobic digesters from USA - AD_UKC085_MetaG | ecosystem: Engineered > Bioreactor > Anaerobic > Digestate | place: USA...
CCGATGTGCTTCATATTCCGGGACTTGGCTTTGACGGACTGGTGGGTTACTCCCCCATAGCGATGGCAAAGAATGCCATCGGCATGGCGATTGCCTGCGAGGAGTACGGTGCCAAGTTCTTTGCCAACGGTGCGACACCCGGCGGACTTCTGGAATATCCGGGAACGGTCAAAGACCCGGAGAAAGTCAGGGAGTCTTGGAATAAGGGATTCGGCGGGAGCAGTAATTCCAACAAGGTGGCAATCCTTGAGGAAGGCATGAAGTACACACCGATTTCCATTTCTCCAAATGAAGCACAGTTTTTGGAAACAAGAAAATTTCAAATCAACGAGATTGCTCGAATTTTCCGAGTGCCGCCCCACATGGTCGGTGATCTGGAGAAATCGAGCTTTTCTAATATTGAGCAGCAGTCTTTGGAATTTGTGAAATACACCTTGGAGCCGTGGCTTATCCGATGGGAACAGGCTATGGCAAGGGTACTGATTTCACAGAATGACAAGGCTGCATTTTTTATCAAGTTCAATGTGGACGGACTGCTCCGTGGGGATTATGCAAGCCGTATGAGCGGCTATGCCACAGCAAGGCAGAACGGCTGGATGAGTGCCAATGATATCCGTGAACTTGAGAACCTTGACCGCATCCCTGCGGTCGATGGCGGTGATTTATACCTCATCAACGGCAACATGACCAAGCTGTCAGATGCGGGAATATTTGCAGCAGACGGAAAGGAGGAAAAATCCGATGAAGAAGTTCTGGAACTGGAAGAACAGGACGGTGACCAATCAGGAAACGCAGGAGCAGACACAGGAGAGGACGCTGTTTCTAAACGGCACAATCGCAGAGGAAAGCTGGTTTGACGATGATGTCACACCACAGCTTTTCAAGGAAGAACTGGAGTCTGGCAGCGGTGACATTACTGTCTGGATTAACAGCCCCGGCGGTGATTGTGTGGCGGCCGCCCAAATCTACAATATGCTGATGAACTACAAAGGCAGTGTGACGGTCAAGATTGACGGCATTGCGGCATCAGCGGCGAGTGTCATCGCAATGGCAGGAACGAAGGTGCAGGTCTCCCCTGTGTCCATGATGATGATCCACAATCCTGCTACCATTGCCTTTGGAGATACAGCGGAGATGGAGAAAGCCATCGCCATGCTCTCCGAGGTAAAGGAATCCATCATCAATGCCTACGAAATCAAGACGGGACTGTCCCGAGCCAAGCTGTCGCACCTTATGGATGCGGAAACTTGGATGGATGCAAACAGTGCCGTGGAGATGGGATTCGCAGATGAAATTACACAAAGGAGCAGTACGGATGCCGTAGAAGCTCCGCAGGTCAGCATGGTGTTTTCCCGTGCGGCTGTCACAAATTCCCTTATGGATAAGCTGGCAGCTAAGTGCAGAATCACACAGAAAACGAAATCAGAAACCAAACAAACCACAGCCGACTCCCTTATGGAGCGACTGGACTTAATGAAAAACTGGAGGTAAGAGATTATGACTATTTTGGAACTGAGAGAAGCACGTAACAAAGCATGGCAGGGTGCTAAGGCATTCGTAGAAAGCAAGCGTGACAAGGACGGTCTGCTTTCTGCGGAGGATGCAAAAGCCTATGCCGATATGGAAAAGAAAATCAAGGATTACAGTGCAGAGATTGAACGCATGGAGCAGATGGAAGCAATGGAGAATGAACTGAACAAGCCTGTGAACACTCCGATTGTCGCAAAGCCCATGACGGCTGACAATAAGGAAAAGCCTAAGACTGGCCGTGCATCTGACGAATACCGCGAGGGTATGCTGAAGGCACTCCGCACCAATTTCAAGCAGGTGTCCAATGTTCTGCAGGAAGGTGTGGATGCTGACGGCGGCTACCTTGTGCCGGGGGAATATGACCATCGTCTGATTCAGAAGATGGAGGGTGCAAATATTATGCGTTCCCTTGGTCATGTTATCACGACCAGCGGTGAGCATAAAATCAACATCGCTGCCACCAAGCCTGCGGCTGCATGGATTGAGGAGGGCGGTGCGCTTACCTTTGGCGATGCGACCTTCGACCAGATCCTGTTGGATGCCCACAAGTTGCACGTTGCCATCAAGGTGACCGAGGAGCTTCTGTATGACAATGCATTCGGTCTTGAGAATTACATCATTGATGAGTTCGGTAAAGCACTGGCAAACGCAGAAGAGGATGCATTCCTGAACGGTTCCGGTGTAGGTCAGCCTTTGGGTCTGTTCGCTGAAACTGGCGGCGGTACGGTTGCAAAGACCGTTGCAACTCTGACTGCGGACGATATCGTCAATCTGATTTACGCTTTGAAGAGAGGTTACCGCAAGGATGCGTCCTTCATCGTGAATGACCAGACCATCGCTCAAATCCGTACCTTTAAGGACAACAACGGAGCCTATATGTGGCAGCCTTCCCTTCAGCAGGGTGAGCCGGATAAACTGCTTGGCTATCCTGTGCATACTTCTCAGTTTGCACCTGTGGATGCCATCGCTTTCGGTGACTACAGCTACTACAACATTGGTGACCGAGGCACCCGTTCCTTCAAGCAGCTCGTAGAACTGTTCGCAGGAAATGGCATGATTGCCTATGTAGCAAAAGAGCGTGTGGACGGCAAGCTGATTCTGCCGGAAGCTGTGCAGATTTTGAAAATCAGCGGTGTGGCAGCAACTGCGAAAACTGCAAGCAAATAAGAAACCTGTGGTGCCGTCCTTCGGGGCGGCACTGCTTATTTTATGAGAACGAGGTGGTGACAGATATGATTGTAACCCTTGAAGAGATGAAGCAGTATCTCCGCGTAGATTTCCCAGATGATGATTCGCTGATCGAGTATCTGCTTTCCAGTGCAGAGAAAATCTGCATGGATATCATGCGAACAGATGATTCTAATGCGCTTAAATCTGAGCCAAATGCAAAGACAGCGGTTCTGTATACGGTGGCCTATTTATATGAGCATCGTGAGGATGCAGACCATCATGCGCTGATGATTACCCTTCGAGCCTTGCTCTTTGGCAGCAGACGGGAGGGATTCTGATGGATATTGCACTTTTGAATGTGAGGGTGGTATTCCAAAAATCCACTGTAGCTGTGGATGCCATCGGCAATCACAAAAATGAATGGACAGAATTCTATTCCTGCTATGCCACGGTCAGTGGAGAGAATGGTAAGGAAACCACGGCGGCAGGAATTACCGTGGATGATTCCGATTTGAGTTTTTCTGTCAGATACTGCCGAACCGTGTCGGAAATCAATAACACGGAATATCGGGTCCTTTTTGGCGGAGAAATTTACAACATTCTGTCAGTTGACCACATGAATTATAGGAACAAGTCTGTAAAATTCAAATGCCAGAAAGTGAGGCGGTAATATGGCAAACAACAGCATCAGTCCAGATCAGCTGGCAGCTGCCGTTATGGAGGGGCTGAAGGAATACGCTGACCTTGCTGCGGATGATATGAAAAAAGCGGTTAAGAAAGCCGGGACATCCGTGAAGAAAGAGATACAGCAGAATGCTCCATCTGATACGGGTGCTTATGCAAAAAGCTGGGCAGTGAAAAAGGAAAAGGAAACCTCAGATTCCATTCAGCTGATTGTCCATTCCAAGAACCGCTATCAGCTGGCACATCTTCTGGAGCATGGTCATGCCAAACGTGGCGGCGGCCGTGTGGCGGGTAAGGCACACATTGCTCCGGCAGAGGAGAATGCAGTCCGTCAGCTGGAGGAAGAAATCGAAAGGAGTCTGCAGAATGGATAAGCTGATACAAATCATGAACGAGGTGGGAATTCCCTTTGCCTATGACCATTTTGCTGAGGGAGAATCGCCTGACCCGCCGTTTATCTGCTATCTGCTCCCCGGCAGTGACAACTTTGCTGCAGACGGCAGAGTGTATTACAAGATAAACGATGTGAATATTGAACTGTACACCGACACCAAGGACTTGTCGGCGGAACAGAAACTGGAGGATGTTTTGGATAAATACGGCATCTTCTATGCAAAGTCCGAAACGTGGATCGACAGCGAAAAGCTGTATGAGGTCCTATATCAATTTGAAATGGAGGGTTTGAATCATGCCTAAAAAGAATAAAGTAAAATTCAATATCTGCAACGTGCATTATGCCCTGCAGACACTTGCCGAGGACGGAACGATGTCCTTTGGCACACCTGTCCCTATGCCCGGTGCAGTTTCCTTGGCGCTGGATGCAAATGGTGAGCCGTCCAACTTCTATGCGGATGGATATGCATACTACACCATTTCCAACAACATGGGTTATGACGGTGATTTGGAACTGGCGATGGTGCCGGAGAAATTCCGTACTGAGGTGCTGAAGGAAGAACTGGACAGTAACAAAGTGCTGGTAGAAAACGCAAATGTGGAAACGGCAAACTTTGCACTACTTTTCGAGTTTGACGGTGATGTGAAGAAAATCCGTCATGTGCTGTATAACTGTGCAGCCAGTCGTCCGAGCATCGAATCTCAGACCAATGAGGATGAGATTGAAGTGCAGACGGAAACATTGGCTCTGACAGCGACTCCGCTTGCCAACGGTTATGTGAAAGCAAAGACCGGGGATGATACTGCGGATACGGTATATCAGAACTGGTACAGTGCCGTTTATCTTCCGACTGCGGAGGAAACACAGCCTGCAGAACCTGCGGTGCAGTCTGCATCCGTTTCTGCAAAAGCAAGTACAGCTGCCAAGACCACAGCTGTGAAGGAGGGTTAAGCTATGAGCATGAAACAGAATATTGAGATTGATGGTAAGCAGGTGCCTTTCAAGGCATCTGCCGCCATTCCCCGTATCTATCGCATGAAGTTCCATCGTGATATTTACAAAGACCTTCGTTCCTTGGAGAAATCGGTCGGTGACGGCAGCGAGGAGAATTCCAATTTGGATATGTTCTCCCTTGAAATGTTTGAGAACATCGCCTATATCATGGCAAAACACGCTGACCCGACTATCCCGGATTCCCCAGAGGATTGGCTGGATGGCTTCAACACGTTCTCAATTTATCAGATTCTGCCCCAGCTGATTCAGCTATGGGGACTGAATACACAGGCGGATGTCCAGTCTAAAAAAAAACTTCGCTCAACTGAGCGGGAAATGACAACCCCCTTGTTTCTGCTCCGATGCGTACAGCTTGGTCTGTCCATCTGTGATTTGGATTTGCTTACGATTGGCATGGTCAACGATATGTACGCAGAGAGCAGGAATGATGATTATAAGTACAGAGAGGTCGCAACACAGGAGGACTTCGACAAATTTTAATATACACAAATTTGAGTAAAAGTGCATCGGCTGTTATGGTCGGTGCTTTTATTTTGCAGAGAGGAGGTGCTTTCAGATGGCAAACAGAATCAAGGGTATTACAGTGGAAATCGGTGGCGATACCACAAAACTTCAGACTGCCCTAAAGGGTGTCAATGGAGAAATCAAAAACACGCAGGCACAGCTGAAGGATGTGGAGAAGCTTCTGAAACTGGACCCCGGCAACACAGAGCTGCTTGCCCAGAAGCATAAACTTCTCGGACAGGCTGTAGAAGAAACCAAGGATAAGCTGTCTACTCTGAAAACAGCAGCGGAACAGGCTAACACGGCACTTGCCAATGGTGAGATTTCGCAGGAGCAGTACGATGCCCTTCAGCGTGAAATCATAGAAACAGAAAATGATCTGAAAAAGCTGGAGGAGCAGGCGAACCAGTCTGCCACGGCAATGCAGAAGATTGCGGCTACAGGCGAAAAGCTGAAAACCACAGGAGATAATATTGCGGGTGCCGGAAAGAATCTGCTCCCAGTTACAGCGGCAGTCACAGGACTTGGAACAGCAGCAGTTACTACGGCGGCAAACTTCGAGTCCTCTATGTCACAGGTGCAGGCTACGATGGGCATCACCAAGGATTCCATGTCACAGGTGGATGGGCAAACTGTCAATACGATGGATACCCTCGGAGAATTAGCAAAGAAGATGGGATCGGAAACGGCATTCTCTGCATCGGAGTGTGCCGAGGCACTGAACTATCTGGCTCTTGCCGGATATGACACGCAGGAAATGTGCGATACCCTGCCAACGGTTCTGAACCTTGCGGCGGCGGGTGGTATTGACCTTGCATCAGCATCGGATATGGTTACCGATGCTATGTCTGCCCTTGGTATGGGTGTAGATGAAGCCGGAACAATGGTTGACCAGATGGCAAAGACGGCATCGACTACCAATACCTCTGTGGCACAGCTGGGCGAAGGTATCCTTACTATCGGTGCAACGGCAAAGTCCGTCAAGGGCGGTACTGCGGAACTGAACACAGCTCTTGGTATCCTTGCCAATAACGGTATCAAGGGTGCAGAGGGCGGTACGCATCTTCGTAACATTATCCTATCCTTACAGAACCCTACGGATAAAGCGGCGGCAAGCATGAAATCCCTTGGTGTGGATGTATATGATTCACAGGGCAATATGCGAAGCATGAATGACATCCTTGGGGATCTGAATAAGAGCATGGATGGCATGACCTCCGAAGAAAAGTCCAATATTATCAGCAACATCTTCAATAAAACTGACTTGTCCTCCGTCAATGCTCTGCTTGCCAATACGGGCGATACTTGGGATGATTTACAGCAGTCCATTACGAACAGCGGCGGTGCAGCACAGCAGATGGCAGATACACAGTTGGATAACCTGCAGGGTCAGCTGACCATTTTGAAATCTGCTCTTGAGGGTCTTGCCATTTCCTTTGGCGAACTTCTGATGCCTGCCATCAAGCAGATTGTCGGCTGGGTGCAGAAGTTTGTAGACTGGCTCAACGGCATGGACGAGGGTACAAAAAAGGTTGTAGTTACCGTTGCTCTGTTTGCAGCGGCACTGGGGCCTGTGCTGATTATAGTCGGCAAAGTCATCTCAGCAGTCGGTACAATTATGACCGTTGTTCCGAAGATTGCGGGAGTGATTAAAACTGTGCAGGGCGCATTTGCAGCCCTCAATGCCACGATGCTTGCCAATCCTATCATTCTGATTATTGCAGCGATTGCAGCACTGGTGGCGGCATTTATTTATCTGTGGAATACAAACGAAGATTTTCGGCAGTTTTGGATTGACTTGTGGGAGAACATCAAGGAAGTGGCCATTGCCGTATGGAATGCCATCAAGGAGTTCTTTGTAGCTGTATGGGAAGGCATCAAATCTGTTGCTGAAACGGTATGGAACGCACTGGCATCCTTTTTCACTGGCTTGTGGGAAGGCATTAAGACTGTATTTACTACGGCAGTCACAGCAATTTCCACCTTCCTGTCCACGGCATGGAATACGATAAAAACCGTGGTGACTACAGTATTTACGGCAATCCAGACCTTTTTCACTACGGTATGGAATACCATCGGCACGATTGTGACAACCGTGGTCACGGCAATTCAGACATTCCTTACCACAGCGTGGAATGCCATCAAGACAGCGATTACCACGGTTTTGACAGCCATTCAGACGGTGGTAACTACGGTATGGACTGCTATCAGCACCTTTATCACAACCATCGTTACAGCAATCCAGACCTTTCTGACTACGGCTTGGAATACCATAAAGACGGTCATTACCACGGTGCTGAATGCGATAAAAACAGTATTCACAACCATCTGGAATGCAATTAAAACGGTCATTACCACTGTGGTTAACGGCATTAAAAATACGATTACCACAGTATGGAACAACATCAAGTCCACGGTCTCCTCTGTGGTTAACGGTATCAAGTCGGCTGTAAGCAATGCCTTTTCTGCTATGTGGAACGGCATCAAAAGTACCATCAGCGGTATCTACAATACCATCAAGGGTGGCTTTGACAAGGCAGTCGGCTATATCAAAAACCTTGCATCCTCTGCCTTTAACTGGGGCAAGGATTTAGTCATGGGCATCGTAAACGGAATCAAAAGCTGTATCAGTGCGGTAGGTGATGCCGTCAGCGGTGTGGCAAATAAAATCAAGTCCTTCCTGCACTTCTCCGTGCCGGACGAGGGTCCTTTGACGGATTATGAAACTTGGATGCCGGACTTCATGAGCGGACTTGCCAAGGGTATCGAAAAGAGCAAGTGTATGGTGGCAAATGAGATGGACGGTGTGGCCGCTGATATGGTGGTCAATCCGAAAATCAGCACGGCAGATACCAGTGGAATTCTTGGAGGTGCATCCGCAGGAGATACCCTTGCTGGTATTACTACAGCAATTACCGAAGCACTGGCAGGTGTGGGAGGTCAGGGCGGTGACATTGTTATCCCGGTTTACCTTGGCGGTACGATGCTGGATGAGGTTGTAGTCAATGCCCAGCAAAGAACGAATCTAAGAAGCGGAGGGAGATAAGCGATGGCATTTATACAGTATTTGAAATTTGATAATACGGCTCTCCCTCTGCCGGATTCTTATGATCTGGATTTAACGGATGTGGAAGCAGACTCCGGCGGAGAAACAGAAGCCGGAACAACACAACGTGATGTGGTAAGAGCAGGAGTGGTCACGATTGGAGTTTCCTTCTCCGTCAGTGCCGCATGGCTGAAACGTCTGACGTCTTATTCCAAACAGCCGAAGATAGCTGTGCAGTATTTTGATACAGAGGATTTGGCACTGAAGGAAACAGAAATGTATATCACAGGCTACAAGGCGAAGCTCTATAAGGATACTTCCTATCGTGGTCTGTGGACAGTGTCATTTACATTGAACGAATTTTAAGAAGGTGGTGTCTTTGTATCCTGTATCACAGGCATTTATGGATGCAATCGAAAGCAATACAAGAAAATATTATTGGACAGGCACCATTGTCACAAAGAATAAAAAAGAATATGCCTTTGGCAATGAGGACATCGTCAAGGGCAGCGGATACATCACAAGGCAATGTTGCGGAAGTAATGAGATTGAATTGGGGACGGTCTATGCGGCAGAGATGGGCATCACGCTGTTTTCTGACATCGACCGCTACACCTTGGACGAGGCAGAGGTCAGGATATACTTCCACCTTGTGCTTCCAGATGGCACAGAAGAATCCATTCCTATGGGTGTCTTTGAAGTCAGCGAAGCCAACAGGCATATCAAAACGCTGGAACTGAAAGCCTATGACTATATGCTCCGTTTTGAGAAAGCACTGAAACTGACCGCATCCGGCGGTACGGCTTACAGCTTTCTTTTGATGGCAAGCACTGAATGTGACGTGGAACTTTCGCAGACAAAAGCGGAAATCGAAGCCATGCCAAATGGAAAAGAAACGCTTGGCATCTATTCCGATAATGATATGGAAAGCTACCGTGACCTTATTTTTTATGTGGCGCAGCTGCTTGGCTGTGTCTGCCAGATTAACCGTGAGGGCAAGCTGGAACTGATACCTTACGGTATTTCTCCTGTGGCAGAAGTAGCCAGCAGACATCGCTTTGATAGCAGCTATTCTGATTTTGTCACACGATACACGGCTGTATCCTCCACAAACCTTATCACGGAGGAATCGGAGTATTATGCACTCGACCCGGACGATGCCTTGACCTTAAACCTTGGTGTCAATCCGCTTTTGCAGTTTGGTTTGAAAACCACAAGGGCAAGGCTTATTACCAATATTCTGAATGCTATCGCTGTGGTGGACTATGTTCCCTTTGACAGCACCACCATTGGCAATCCGGCTTTTGACCCTATGGACGTACTGCGTTTCTCCGGCGGTCATGCAGATGAAAAACAGCTGTCCTGCATTACGAGCATTACCTATAAAATCAATGGAAAACACAGCTTGAAGTGCGTGGGTAAGAACCCAAAGCTGGCAGCGGCAAAAAGCAAGAATGACAAAAATATCACGGGACTGCTGAATCAGATTGAAGCAGGAAAAATCGTGGTTTACAACTTCATCAATGCTTCTCCTTTTACCATTGGCAGTTCCAATACGGAGATTATGGCGATTGCCTTTACCTCAAAGGAAGAAACTACAGCTACCTTTCTGGCAGAAATCCTCTTTGAAGTGACCAATGATGAGGTGGAGCGAACCGTTCATGGGACGGTGCCAACCGTGGACGAGGAAGGCACAGAGGGCAGCAAGGAGATTGATTTTACCTTTTCAGAGGTCGGACAGTCGGAATTGACGGTCACTTATAAGATGAATGATGAAGAGGTCAAAACCTTTTATCCGAAGAAGACCTGCATAAACGGGAAGCACATCCTTACGCTGTTTCTCCCAATCACGCAGGTCATTGCCAACAGTGAAAACACGCTGGCGGTATATTTCAAAATAGCTGGCGGGACGCTGACTATCGGAGAATCACAAATCCGTGCAACCATCAGCGGACAGGGACTTGTGGCTGGCATCGGTGACTGGAATGGACGCATCAGCATTTCCGAGACCATCGACCGTATTCCGATTGCACAGACAGCATTCGGTTATAATGCCTTTACGGATAATGTGGCAGTGGTATTCCCAAGGATTGTTCTCCGCCCAATCACACAGCAGATGACTCGCATTCCGATTATGGAAAGCGAATTTACCTACCATCGTTTGAATGAGAGAGTGACGGCAGTGGAGGTTATCAAGACATTTACAATGGACAAGGACTTCCCACCGCACTACGACCAGACGGTTGTGGAAGTGAATGAGGACGGTGCATTCTGTATGATCAGCGATTACGCATTTGTATCCTCTGCGGAAGAAATCAACGCAGGTCAGCTGCAGCATCTGACCGTAGATACAGAGCCATTTGAGCGTGTGGAGAGATTGGAGGTGACAACGTGCTGATAGATGAAACAAAATATATCTGGTCAAAGTGGCAGCAGCCTGTTTTCACGGATAACGAAACGTGGGGCATGGTTTCTGCCACTTCTGTACATGAGGTGTCCGGCATGGATTATTCAGCTTTCCATACTCTGGATGGAAATGCGGATACCCATTGGGAGAGCGGCGAAGCGGTAACCAATGCACAGTTTATCTGGCGGTTTGAGAAGCCGCTGAAAATTTATCGGATAGAGCTGGTCAACAAACCGACCAGCAACATTCATATCACAAAATCCGTGGAAGTCTATGCAGATGAAGAAATGACTGAACCGATTATTACTGGCGAGTTTCCGGCAGTATCCAAAAGCAAATGTGACTTGGAGCCGGCACAGCCGTTCTCCTGCGACTGCTTGGTATTGAATCTCTCCTCGGATGCAGAAGCCGGAGTGAAATATGTAGGTCTTACGGAAATTCGCCTGATTGCGGAGATCGGACAGGAAAAAACTGTCCTTCTTCCATTCCTTAATACTGCGGAAAATATGGAGTACGTGAACAACGGCTATAACGATGACAGCACTTTTAATACCGAAGGTCTGGACGGCTTTATGTTTAACGGCATTACTGCCAATCCGCTGTACATCTCAAGTAATCACTGGTTGGGATTTGGTGCGAATACAGAGCAGCTTAGAATCCTGCGCAGGGACGGCTGCTCCACTGCCATCTACAGACAGCTTGGGGAAACCACCAACGGACTGCAATTCCTCAAAATCCGCTTTGAAGGCTATACGGCCTATAACAACCGAGTGGATGCTACACGGCTGCTATTTGAACTGTTCCTGCTCTCCAACAACGATATGTTTCTGAATGTCATTCAGACTCCGACCAACACCGGGTATCTTGGAACCTCGGATATGATATGCGGCGGAACTACTACAGCACTTACACTGGCAGACGGCAGCGGTGGCGGAACACAGGTCAGCTTTTACCATCAGGATGAGGGCGGACGTACATGGAATGTTGTATATGCCATGTATGAAGAAACCGACACTTACTCCTTTGCCTATCTGGTGCGGCAGGCAGATGCCTTTTATACCTACGCAGAAGGAGCATTGGAAGAAGTGTCTGTCGAAAATCTAACGGCGGCCATGTTCTTAAAATATGGCTTTGAGGAAATACCACCCTCAGAAATACTAACACCGATTGATAATATGCAGATGTATCTTTGGAAAGCCGGAGGAACAGAAGAACTGCTGAAGGCAAATGTGAAAGCCTATCCATATCCGCAGGTGTTAGATGCTGTGGCAGATATGAGTCACATCTCCATTCTCGGCATCAAGATGATGACTGCAGAGTATTCCGGGGATGTATCCGTGTCGATTTCTGTCGATAACGGTCAGTCCTATTCGGAGAATATGCCACTTGGAGATTGGCTGAATACCGATGTGGAGGAGCTTTATAACAGCTTGAGCGAGGAAAAACGTCTGCTGCTTCGGTTTACACTTCACGATAACGCAGCCATCTCACGATTCAAGATTACCTACATCAATTAAAGGAGGAGAACCAAATGCTGAAAGGTAAAATGAAAATAGAACTGACGGATGTCCATACGGGCAAAACCGAAACTGTGCTGGAGCAGAACATGGTGACCAATGCGCTGGCTAATATTTTCAAGCCGATGGGACTGGATAAATCCCCCGGCAAGATGATAAACGGCATGAATCCCTATTACCAGACTGTCCTTGGCGGCTTGCTGCTCTTCGATGCAGAGATTGAGGAAAATGCCAATAATCTGTATCCGCCATCCGGGGTAAACCTAATCGGCTGTGCTTCCTATGGTGTCCAGAACAACACCACGGGAACGCTCCGTGGCGGTTTCAACCAGACGGAGAGCGAACTGAACATGACCGACCGCTATATGAAATATGTGTATGATTTTACCACCTCGCAGGCAAACGGGACGATTTCCTGTGTCTGCCTGACCCACAAAAACGGTGGGTATACTTCCTATGGCGGCAAGGATGCACCCTTTGGAAGTAACTATGGTCTTGGTATGCAGGTCTGTGACGGACAGCTTCAATATGTTTATACCAATTACACGGGAGCAAGCACCGGGGATAAGTATTCCGGTATGAGCATTGGTACGACAGAAGCGATTTTCCTCATCAATATGGAGGAGGATGCCGTGTATTATTTCCGTATTGACAACAACAAGAAGATTACGATTACCAAACGCAGAGCCTATATGAAATCTGTATCGGTGCTTGAAAATCCTTACTCCACCAAACCACTCATCGATTCCTTTGAGTTGGAGGAACTGAAGACGGAGCTGCCGACCAATTACACTTCCTATAACTTTGATATTGCAGACAACTGCTTGTATATCGTAAGCTGTGCCAACTACTATGTTGAGGTAGATGCCACCTTTGTAGTAACAAAGGTCAGCTTTTCCAACTGGAAGGTTACGCAGTACACCATGACCAATACCACAGCAGAAAGAATCAATCTCAGCGGGATGCGTACTTCCTATGTTCACAGGGGCTTTATCGTCTTCCGAGGTTATAACAATTCCAACCATATCTTCAAGATGGAGGTTGGAAATTCTGCGAATGTGGAGCAACTGAAGCTGGTAGGCTTCTCAAGTATCAACGGAACCTTTGCATTGGGCATCAATGGCCGGGTCTATATCGAAGGGTACAGCGGCGGAGTTTATTATCTGTATGTAATTAACCTTGATTCGGATGAGATTCTTAAGGTAGAAGCCTCCCGCATCATCGGCGGCAGTAATTATCCCTGCTACACCCCAGTGCTGAATGAGCCGATGCTGTGGTTTGCAAGCTACGGAAACTGGTCAACGATTGGATATTTCATCATGTCCAATTATCTGGCTACCATCAATAACCTGTCTGAACCCGTGACGAAAACGGCAGATAAAACCATGAAAGTCACGTACATCATTCAGGAGCAGTAATAACCTTATATTCGGAAACGAGGACTATCCAATTTTGGACAGTCCTTTTTTCATACACAAAAATCAAAGAAAGCGAGAAATTTCACATGAAAGAATTCTGGAACACGATTCAAATTGTCTTTGCAGGCATCGGCGGCTGGCTTGGGTATTTCCTTGGCGGCTGTGATGGTCTGCTCTATGCACTGATTGCTTTTGTTGCGGTGGATTATATCACGGGAGTGATGTGCGCCATCTCCGACCACACGCTCTCCAGTGAGGTGGGTTTCAAGGGCATCTGCCGAAAGGTGCTGATTTTTCTGCTTGTGGGGATTGCAAACATCCTTGATATGCAGGTCATCGGGACAGGCAGTGTACTGCGTACAGCAATCATTTTCTTCTACATTTCCAACGAGGGTGTATCCCTGTTGGAAAATGCCGGACACCTTGGTCTGCCTATCCCTACGAAACTGAAAGAGGTTCTTGCACAGCTGCATGACCGCAGCGAGAAAGGAGACGAATAATTATGGCTTATACAAACAGTCCGCTTGTAGTTTACGCGGGACTCAGTCCGAACCACTCCGGGCAGAGAACCCATTCCATTGACCGCATTACACCTCATTGTGTGGTTGGTCAGTTATCCGCTGAGACCATCTGCGCCTGCTTCCCGGCAGGACGAGATGCAAGCTGCAATTACAGTATCGGTACGGACGGCAGAGTGTCCTTATGTGTGGAGGAAAAGAACCGTTCTTGGTGTTCCTCCAGCAGTGTCAATGATCAAAGAGCCATCACAATTGAATGTGCCAGTGATAAGACAGAGCCGTATGCCATGAACAATGCGGTGTATAACTCTCTTATCAAACTCTGCACAGATATCTGCAAGCGTAACGGAAAGAAGAAACTTCTGTGGTTTGCCGATAAGGACAAGGCCTTAAACTATGCTCCGAAGTCCGATGAGATGGTAATTACCGTGCATCGATGGTTTGCCAATAAAAGCTGTCCGGGAAACTGGCTGTATGCAAGGCTGGGTGATTTAGCAGCGAAGGTAACGGCAGAACTTGGAGCAGTAGCACAGATACCGACTACGGACAGTACGGTATGGTATCGTGTGCGTAAGACTTGGGCAGATGCAAAGAGCCAGCTTGGTGCGTATAAGGAACTTGCCAATGCAAAAGCCTGCGTGGACAAGCATCCGGGATATAGTGTGTTTGATGTAAATGGTGTAACCATCTACACATCTAACATAACTACTTCCGCTGTGCTGTTCAAGGTGCGAGTGTCCATTACTGATTTGAATATCCGCAAAGGCTCCGGCACGAACTATGCCAGAACCAAGTATATCCCAGTTGGTACATACACCATCATGGAGGAAGCTGATGGACAGGGTGCATCCAAGTGGGGACGATTAAAGTCTGGTGCAGGCTGGATTTCGCTGGATTACTGCAAGCGGGTGTAAGCATACCATCCGAACACAGGACACAAGCGACACAACAAGTGCAAAAAATTCTTATACGCGCGTATGTGCGCTCACGAGTGCGCCTGCCCCTCTATAAAATAGAATAAAAATTATATAGATATTCTTGTGATACTTGTGTACCGACTTGATGCCCGTCTTGGATTTCATTCCTTGGCGGGCATTATTTTTTGACCTTTTTTCGGCTGTCGGTTCTTGAATGGTGTGTTTCTGTCCTTTCCCTGTTAGAGGCAATGACCTCGTAACGATGGGAGGTGTCAGCAGTGACAGAAAATCAGAAAGCGCAGATCTGCGCACTCCGAAAACAGGGTGCCGGATATATGAAGATAGCACAGCAGACGGGCATATCACAGAATACCATTAAATCCTTCTGCCGCAGAAATAATCTGACGGTGCAGGAAACAGCTGATGTGCCTGCCGGAGAGCAGTCCGTCTGTGAGTGCTGTGGTAAGTCAATGGTGCAGAGGGATGGAAGAAAGAAGAAACGCTTCTGCTCCGATGCCTGCAGGAATAAATGGTGGAATGCCCACCTTGATATAGTGAAGCGGAAAGCCATCTACAAATACCAGTGTCCGAACTGCGGGAAAGCCTTTGAGGTATACGGCAACAGCCACAGGAAGTATTGCTGCCACGAGTGCTATGTGGAGCATCGGTTCGGAGGTGGTCTTGATGGATAAGCAGGAATTTAAGAATGAAAAGCTGTATCAGACCACCATGCTTATGGCAAGAAAGATGCACTCAGAGGGCGTTATTTCGGATAAGGAGTATGGGCAGATTGATACAATTTTCAGAGAGAAATACCATCCAACTTTGGGTACATTATTTGCCGACATATCGTTGACTTCTGGGGCGAAAAGAGTGATGTATAGTAGCGGAAGGAAGTGATTATATGCCGAAAATAAGCAGAATAGAGCCGATTGTGCCTGCCATAAAGCCACTGAAAAAAGTGGCCGCTTATGCCAGAGTATCCATGCAGTCAGAGCGAATGATGCATTCACTTTCCGCACAAATCAGCTACTACAGCAAAATCATCCAGAAGAACCCCGACTGGGAATATGCGGGTGTTTATACAGACGATTTCATCTCCGGCACCAATACGGTCAAGAGAGATGAATTCAAGCGAATGCTCAGTGACTGTGAAGCAGGAAAAATAGACATCATTCTGACAAAATCCATTTCAAGGTTTGCCAGAAATACGGTAGACCTTTTAGAAACGGTAAGAGACCTCAAAGCCAAAGGCATCGAGGTGAGATTTGAAAAGGAAAACATAAATTCCATGAGCGGAGACGGTGAGCTGATGCTTTCCATCCTTGCATCCTTTGCACAGGAGGAAAGCCGCTCCATCAGCGAGAACATTCGCTGGGCAACCAAGAACCGCTTTGAAAAGGGCATCCCAAACGGAAAGTTCAGAATCTTTGGATACCGATGGGAAGAAGACCAGCTTGTGATAGAGCCGAAGGAAGCGGAGATTGTGAAACGCATCTTTCAGAATTTCCTTGATGGTAAGTCCAGACTGGAAACGGAAAAGGAATTTGCTGCCGAGGGCATTACCACGGCAAACGGCTGCCGATGGGTGGATTCCAACATCAAGGTGGTGCTTACCAACATTACCTACACAGGCAATCTTCTCCTACAGAAGGAGTTCATCGAGGACCCTATTACAAAACGAAGAAAGAAGAACCGCGGAGAACTGCCGCAGTATTTCGTGGAGAATACCCATGAGCCGATCATGGATATGGAAACATTCCAGTATGTGCAGGACGAGATTGCAAGGCGAAAGGAATTGGGTGCTTTGGCAAACAAGAGCCTGAACACCTGCTGTTTTACAGGGAAAATCAAATGTTCCTCCTGCGGTGTAAGCTATATGCACAACAAACGCACCGACCGAGGAAGCGTTCTGGAGTTCTGGTGCTGTGGGTCGAGAAAGAAAAAAGGCGGAAGGTGCGAGGTTGGCGGCAGCATTAACCATGAGAAGCTAAAACAAGCCTGCACCGAAGTCCTCAGACTTACGGAATTTAACGAGGATGCTTTTCTTGAGCAGGTGGATGTGATATATGTTCCAAAACGCTATGTGCTGGAATTTCACATGACTGACGGCAGGGTTATCACAAAGGACTGCCCCAACACAGGACACAAGGACTGCTGGACGGCAGAGTATCGTGCCAAGACCTCGGAAAAGCGAAAAAAGAATGGCACAAACTGCATAGGAGCTTCCGGCTTTACCGGGAAACTCAAATGTAGGAACTGCGGATGCAATTTCAGAAAAGCCACCCAGCCATCAGCCACGGCAAAGGACGGAAAAGCCTATTACTGGCGATGTGCAGACCACGGAAAAGGCTGTAAGACCATAGGCCTGCGTGAGGATGTGCTGAAACCGCTCTTTGCAGATGCCCTTGGAATGGCAGAGTTCGATGATGCCCTTTTCCGAAAAAAGGTGGATTTTGTTTGGGTGATGTCGAAGACGGAGCTGGAGATGCACTTGTCGGACGGCAGTGTACAAACACTGCTTTATGAGCCGCCAAAAAGAAAAGGTCTGCCAAGGACGGAAGAACAGAAAGAGCATATGCGAAAGGTCATGCAGAGCAAATGGACCCCGGAGCGAAAAGCTGAGATGAGTGAACGCATGAAGCAGATGAGAAAGGAGCGTGGAGAGAATTGGCGAAAAGAAAAGTAACTGCAATCCCTGCAACTATAAATAAATTCACTGCCGCTCCTGTGAACAGCAGGCAGAAACGCAGAGTTGCAGGCTATGCCCGTGTCAGCACCGACCATGAGGATCAGGTCACAAGTTATGCGGCACAGGTGGATTATTACACGAATTACATCCAAGGCAGAGAAGATTGGGAGTATGTCGGGATATACACGGACGAGGGCATTTCAGCTACCAATACCAAAAAGCGTGACGGTTTCAACCGCATGGTGGCAGATGCCTTGGCTGGGAAGATAGACCTTATCATTACCAAGTCGGTCAGCCGTTTTGCACGAAACACGGTGGATTCCCTTACCACCATCCGAAAGCTGAAGGAACACAACGTGGAGTGCTATTTTGAAAAGGAAAACATCTGGACATTTGACAGCAAGGGAGAGCTGCTCCTTACCATTATGAGTTCGCTGGCACAGGAAGAAAGCCGCTCCATTTCGGAGAATGTCACATGGGGACACAGAAAGCGATTCGCTGACGGCAAGGTCAGCTTCGCCTACTCCCGTGTGCTTGGTCTTGAGAAGGGACCTGACGGAAACATCGTGGTCAACCAAGAACAGGCGGAAATCGTGAAGCTGATATTCAGGCGATTCCTTGAGGGCATGACACCCCACAGTATTGCGGCGGAACTGACCGATATGGGAATCAAGTCTCCCGGCGGCAAGGACAAATGGAACTCTGCCACGGTACGCAGGATGCTTTCCAATGAAAAGTACAAAGGCGATGCCCTGCTCCAGAAGGAGTTCACGGTGGATTACCTTCAGAAAAAGACAAAAAGGAATGAGGGCGAAGTTCCCCAGTATTATGTGGAAGGCAACCATGAAGCCATCATTGAGCCGAGTGTATTCGACTTGGTGCAGACCGAACTTGCCAAACGCTCCAAGAAAAGCGAAGCAAGGTACAGCGGTGTCAGTATCTTCTCCAACAAGATAAAATGTGCAGAGTGCGGGAGCTGGTACGGCTCCAAGGTCTGGCATTCCAATGACAAGTACCGCAGAGTGATTTACCGCTGCAACCACAAATTCGATGGAAACAGGAAATGTGAGACCCCTCATGTGACAGAGGAAGAAATCATCGCCGCTTTCATAAAGGCAATGAACACAGTCATAACCGAGCGTGAGGAAATTATCGGAAATATCAAGCTGATAAGGCAGACAATATGTGACACCGCAGGTCTTACGGAGGAACAGGACAAACTACGCAGTGAGATGGAGATTGTGGTGGAACTGACCCAAAGCTGTGTGGCGGAGAATGCTCGAACCGCACAGAACCAAGAGGAATATCAGAAACGCTATGACGGCTTGGTGGAGCGATACGAAAAAGTCAAATCAAGGTACGATTCCGTTGCGGAAGCCATTGAGGAAAAGCAAGCACATTATGAGAAGCTGGGCATTTTCATTCAGACCCTTGAGGAGCATGGAGAGCCAATCACAGAATTTGATGCCGGGATGTGGGGCAGCATGGTGGAATTCATCACGGTGGACAAGAATAAAAATATGACCGTCACATTTAAGGACGGGTCGGAGATAGCAGTATAACAGCGGTCAGAGATACACGGACACCTTGCAGAGATGCAGGGTGTTTTTCTCTTTTCGGATATTTTGTAAACAGCGTGCCTGATGGATTGTAAAACAGGAAGGAATGTGATATAATAAATTATCTTATTTGTGAAAGATATTAACGCACTTCTGAGAGGTGGATAGAACTATGATTAAAAACAATATTGAATTGGATGTAAAAATAAAGTGCATAGAGAGCGGTATCACACAGGCACAGTTAGCAGAGAAAGTCGGCACCTCAAGTCCATATGTGAATCGCATCATTAAAAAGCAAGACGGTGTGGTCAATAAGACATTTGTGCAGATGTTAGAAGCACTGGGGTATGATATAGAATTGACCTATGTCAAAAGAGATAAAAACTCGGAGGGTAAAATAAATGGCTAATGAATTACAACCCTTATCATTATTATTCCAAAACAGGCTGTTCAGAATACCCGATTATCAGCGTGGATATGCTTGGCAACAGTCACAGTTAGTGGATTTTTGGGATGATCTAATTAATTTACAGGAAGGAAGATATCACTACACAGGGCTTCTTTCATCGAAAGTACTTAAAAGTGCTGAAACCAAAAGTTGGGGCAGCGATTTGTGGATGGTGGACAAAGGCTTTAAACCTTGTCATATCGTAGATGGTCAGCAAAGATTGACTACATTTATTATTCTTCTGAATGAAATTGTCGAGTTTGCACGTTCACTGGACTGTAATTCCGGCAAGACAGATGATGAAATAGTGCTTGGATATGATACATTAAAAGATGTGGTTGCAAAATATATCTGCCAGCGCAGGCCACCAAATAATCAGATTACTACTTATCTTTTTGGTTATGAAGTTGATAACCCAAGTGCGGATTATCTTAGATATCGAATTTTTAATGAGCCGTTTTCTGGGACTGTAAATGAAACATATTATACAAAGAATTTGAAGTTTGCAAAATCCTTTTTCCGTGAAAATATAGTGGCACTGTACGATGCAGAGGGTGTGGAAGGATTGAGCAATCTGTATTTGAAATTAACGCTGCGGCTAATGTTCAATATACATGAGATAGCAGATGATTATGATGTATTTGTGGCATTTGAAACCATGAACAACCGTGGAAAGAGACTAACGAATTTGGAACTGCTCAAGAACAGGCTGATTTATCTGACAACACTGTATTCCGATGGTAAATTTGATGAGTTAGATAAAAGCAATCTTAGAGGACAGATAAACGATGCATGGAAAGAGGTATACTATCAGCTGGGAAGAAATGAAAAAACACCATTGTCAGATGATGAATTTTTGAGAGCACATTGGATTAGCTATTTTGCGTATTCCCGTAGAAAGGGCGATGATTACATTCATTTCCTGTTAAACAAGTTCTCTGCAAAAAATATATTTGAAAAGAAAACAGTTGTAATAGGAGAAACTGCGGAAGAAGTGGAAACTGTAGATTATGATACAGAAGATGCATCCAATGAACCGATGGAGCAGGAAGTTCTTGAAGTATCAAAACTTGAACCCGCAGAAATATCTGCTTATGTCAATAGTTTGAAAGATACTGCAAAATACTGGTATGACACATTTTTTCCTATGCAGAGTGAGAATTTGTCAAAAGAGGAAAAGCTGTGGGTAGACAGACTGAATCGTATCGGTATCGGTTACTTTAGACCGTTGGTTATGGTAATCATCAGTCGCAGAGATGTGGCAGCAGAACAGCGAATTGATGCGTTTATGGCAATGGAAAGATTCATCTTTATTTGTTTCAGACTTGGGTACTTTAATGCCACATTTAGAAGCAGTGAATACTATCGTGCGGCCAGAAGCATCTATTTGAAACAGATGGAAATCGGTGATCTGGTTGATGATATTACGGAAACCTCAAATGCCAATATTGAATATGCAATTCCAAACTTTGTAACTAAAATTGAGAAACACTTTGATAGTATGGGTGGTTTTTATTACTGGAATTCCATAAAATATTTTCTGTATGAGTATGAACTTAATCTTGCACAGAAAAATAATCTTGATAAGGTGAGCTGGGAGATGTTCACAAAAACCGAAAAGGATAAAATATCTATTGAACATATACTTCCCCAGACTCCAACCAAGTATTATTGGAGAAATCAGTTCAGACAATTTGATGATGAAGAAATCGAACTACTTTCATGCGCTTTAGGAAATTTACTACCATTATCACAAAGTATTAACTCATCATTACAGAATGACAGTTTTGATGATAAAAAGACATCAAAATCTTCTGGAAGACGAGGGTATCAAAACGGATCTCATTCAGAAATAGAGGTGTCGAAAGAAGCAGATTGGTCTGCTGATAGAATCTATCAACGAAGCAAAGCACTGTTAGGATTTATGGAAAATCGCTGGCAATTTAGTTTTACCACTGAACAGTTAAATAAATTAATTTATGTGACATTTGCTATTGATGGCAGAGAGATACCTAAGCCTATTGATGAAATGATAGATGATAAAGCAAATGAACCTGCATTCAAAAGCAGTCCGACAGTAGATACAAATCAAGAACTGGGTAATCAGCAGCTGATGTTTTGGACAAGATTCGTAGAATACTGTGAACAGGAAGGCCGTGCAGAAGATATGGCAAGCAGAAAGCCATATCCGCAGAACTGGTATGATATTCCTGTGATTGATGCCGATTTCCATATCTCTTTTACTGTGACCAGAGGAAAGTATTTGTCCTTATTGATTTATGCATACAATGGTGAGGCATTTTCACGTCTTGAAAGCAAGAAGGAAAAAATAGAGTCCGTGTTTGGAGATAAGTTGGATTGGTATTCAAGCAAACAGAACAGTGTGGCAAAGCGTATCATATATAAGAAGGAATGTGAAATCTTCAACCCGGCAAAACAGCAAGAATTATTTTCTTGGATGATTGATAAATATGATGAGTTGTGCAATGCACTTGTAGTCGTAGGAGAACTTGATGAGGACACATCTCCTGATAACAAATTTGATCCATTGAAAAAATATCTCAAAGAAATGAAGAAGAATGAAGTTACATTGTCCTTTTCCGATGTGGAGAAGATTATTGGAACAGAACTTTGTAAATCAGCTTATAACTATTCAGCTTACTGGCATCCTTCTCCAACACATACTTTGCCAAATACAATATTGGATGCAGGATATAAGATTGCTGCAGTAGATTTGTTGGCAAAGAGGATACAGCTTGAAAAACAATGATATGAGCAGGAGGTGGCAGCAGATGCCGACAATAACGAAAAAGCAATTAGAGGATTATGAGCAGCTTTGCCGTGACAGGAACAGTGGTCGTCTGCTGACCCCGGACGGACTGCGTTTTATCTGTGAAGCGTATCACTATGATGCAGAGAAAATCGGACAGCATTTCTTGGAGGAACTGCCAAGAATATGTTCGAAGAAGGAAAAATAAATCAGAATGGATAGAGGTGTACATTATGCGAAAATGTATAAGATGTGAAGTTGAAATGAAAGAAAACTATGATGTAAAAGTAGAAGGAGCGGCATATGGATTGAAAATAACGAAACCCGGAATCTTTAAAGGAAACCTTGGTAAAGTTCATTGTGCTGTTTGCCCTAATTGCGGATATATCGAATTTTATATTGATGATACAGATAAAATATCCGATTAAGGAAATTCCAGTATGCCACCGAAAGGAGGTCATGCCCATGAGTGCAGCAGTGGCTTTTGCACCCACAATCGTTAACAGGGGTGTGCATTTGCACCCATTATCGTTAAATAATGCACCCACTAAAGCTAAATTGTCCCCCAAAAAGTAGACAGTAAAAATGCACCCACCCTGCAATAAATGAAGCGCAGGTAACTGTTATTGAGAAAATCCCAATTTGCAGACAGTGAATCTGCATCGTGGACACTGAA
>Ga0116173_1001090_pt1 | contig 23216 bp, 15 predicted proteins | sample AD_UKC085_MetaG_FD_89800 | JGI IMG/M metagenome (GOLD analysis project Ga0116173, IMG submission 89800) | Active sludge microbial communities of municipal wastewater-treating anaerobic digesters from USA - AD_UKC085_MetaG | ecosystem: Engineered > Bioreactor > Anaerobic > Digestate | place: USA...
ATACGAAGCCGGGTGTAACGTTAGATATTATTCGGAGTTTGAGAAATACATGGATATCTACCGATGGGCAATGCTCAGGGGATATATGCGAATAGGTACTATGGACTGTGAATTTTAATGCGACGTGACGTTTGGAAATAATAATATTTTCTTTTGAGTATTTCAATTAATGAATAGTTAAAGGTGTGATGTCAGTTTTCATTGAAGAAACGCATTGCTCGTTATTATAATTTTTCCAGAGCTTTGATGTGAGTCTCCAGCAGGCGATTTTTGTCAAAATCTTTCAGTTGAAGATATTCGGGCGTCGTACCGGCAAACGCGCATTTGGGCGCCAGTCCGATTAATTCCGATTCCAGTATTTCCACTTTGCCTTCTGACGCCATTTCCTTCACCCGATCAAAAACAGCCTTCAGCGGTGTTTCCCGGCAATTGGTCAGATTTACGGATACTTGCGCCAGACCGCGACTCTTGAGCCTTAATCCGATAGCGCGCACATATTGCAGACCGCCTCCCTTTTCCCGGATTCGCGAAGCGATGTGTCGCGCCAGTAAAAAATCGTCAGACGCCAGATTGATGTTATAAGCCACCAGCGGTTCTCGCGCGCCCACAACGGTGGCGCCTGCCCGGGCATTCCATTGTTGTCCACCCACATCCGGACATTCTTCCGCACAGACCAGCTTATCCTTCAATCCTTCATATCCGCCGCGACGGACATCGGGCAGTGCCACCCGACTGTCATTTCGTGCCGCGAAGCCATAATAATATACGGGAACGCCAAAACGCTCATAAAACGCTTGGCCGAAAGCATGAGCCACAGTGACCGCATCGTTCATCTTCGTTCTGCCCAGCGGAATGAAGGGAACAACATCAACCGCGCCCAGACGCGGATGCGCCCCGGTTTGTTCTCTCATGTCAATCAATTCCAGCGCTTTTCCACACGCGGCAAGAGCCGCCTCCAGCATATTTTCCGGATCTCCTAAAAAAGTGAAAACGCTGCGGTTGTGATCGGGATCAGCGCTGAAATCGGCCAGTCTGATTTGGGGGAAAGATTTAAAAACAGCGGCAATGGAAGAGATTTTCTGGAGATCGCGTCCTTCACTGAAATTCGGGACGCATTCGACGATTTTCATATTCAGGCCTGATAGATTTTAATCTCCGGCAGTTCAACGCCGGTCAGCGTTCCGCCATACACGGCTCCTGTATCGATGCCTATCTTATTTTTGTTAATTAAAAGATTCTTCATGGGAGTATGGCCGAAAACAACGGTTTTACCGAAATCATTTTCGTTTTCTATAAATTCAAAGCGTATCCATAACAGGTCATCAATGGCCTGATCACGCAGCGGCAGTTCCGGCCGGAGGCCGGCATGAACAAATATAAAATGATCCGTTTCATAATAGGGCAAAAGCGACTGAAAAAAATTCATGTGTTTTTCGGGGATTTTAGCTTTTCTTTCTTCAATATCGTCAGAACGTAGAATGCCATAGGATTCCAGAGTTGACCTGCCCCCGTTTCCCAGGTATAAACCTTCATTCACACCATCAAGATAATCCATAAACATCTGTTCATGATTTCCCCGCAGACAGATCACATTTTGATACTCACTTTGCAATCTGATGAGATAATCAACAACCCCACGGCTGGATTTGCCACGATCAATATAATCGCCGATAAAAACCAGAGTGTCTTCTTGCCTGTCAACAACCATCTTCTTCATCAGCTCTTCCAGTTTTTCCAGACAGCCGTGAATGTCACCTATGGCAAAGATTTTACTCATGAAAACCTGTGATAACTTTAATCCAGCAATGCCTTTGTAAAATTACCGCTTTCAAAAACACGCAGGTCATCCAGTCCTTCACCCACACCGATGAATCTCACCGGCAGGCCCAGTTCACCGGCAATGCGCACCACGACGCCACCCTTGGACGTACCGTCAAGCTTTGTCAGAACGATGCCCGTCGCGCCGATTTCTTCTTTAAAGGTTTTCGCCTGCATCACCGCATTCTGACCGGTTGTCGCATCCAGGATCAACAGGACTTCCGGTGTCAGTTCCGGCAACTCTTTATGAATGATTCGCTTAACTTTCTTGAGCTCTTCCATCAGGTTAACACGGGTGTGCAATCGTCCGGCCGTATCCACAATCACAACACCGGCAAACCCGGCTTTTATTTTTGCCATCGCGTCAAAAACTACGGCCGCAGGATCTGCTCCTGTTTTTTGTTTGACGACCGGCGCGCCCACCCGGTGGCCCCAGACTTCCAGCTGTTCGACCGCCGCCGCCCGGAAAGTATCGGCGGCAACCAGCATAATCTCATGTCCTTCACTTTTCAGTATATTGGCTAATTTACCGATCGTGGTTGTCTTGCCGCTGCCGTTGACTCCAATGGTCATGATGATAAACGGCTTCCCCCGGGGAATCACCAAAGGTTTATCTATTTTTTGCAGAATAGCGTTCATTCTGGACTGCATGACCTTTTTGATTTCGTCCGCATTCTGCAGATCATGACGGCTTACCCGCTTCTTCACATCATCAATTAAATCGTAGGTAAATTGAGGCCCCATATCTGCTGAAATCAGCAGTTCTTCCAACTTGTCATAAAGATCTTTATCGATAACCTTTTTAGCAAAAAGGTCATTCAAATCCGTGTTCAGAACTTCCCGTGTTTTGGACAGTCCTTTTTTAATTTTTTCAAAAAAACTTATCTTGGCCATAAATACACCTTTCTTATGCAATGGCCTTTCATAACCGCTTTTTATGAATAAGTAAAGAATGGATTAGTTCAGATTGACGGAAACCAGCGTTGATATTCCCTGTTTTTGCATGGTGACGCCGAACAGCGTATCGGCAATTTCCATAGTGCTCTTGTTGTGCGTAATCATCACAACCTGGGATTTACCGGCAACATCTTTAATCAGCCGGTTAAACAGATTGGTATTGGCATCATCCAGAGCGGCGTCCACTTCGTCGAGTACCAGAAAGGGTGACGGGCGGTATTTGAGGATGGAAAAAATCAAAGCAACCGCCACCAGTGACTTTTCACCACCGGAAAGCAGACTGACATTCTGTTTTCTTTTGCCGGGAACCTGGACATCAATATCCACCCCGGTTTCCAGTAAATCATTTTCATCGGTCAGCACCAGCTCCCCGTGACCTCCCGGGAAAATCTGCGCGAATACTTCCTTGAAACAGGCATTGACCGCGGCAAAGGTTTCGGCAAACCGGGCACGGGAAATCTTGTTAATGCGGGTAATTGTTCTTTGCAGAACGTTGAGCGAAGCGTTCAAATCGGTTATTTGCGTGGACAAAAAATTATAGCGTTTCTCCAGATCTTCATATTCGGTGATAGCCAGCAGATTCACATCGGTAAAGGTATCAATTAACTGCTTGTTCTTTTCCAGCAGGGCAATCAGTTCGGACAGTTTTTCTTCGGAGACTCTTTCAAAGCCGGTGGTCATGGCTGCCAGATCCACATTGTGTTTTTCAAAAACGGCTTTCCTCAGATTTTCACTATTTAAGGTCACTTCCCGGCACTGGATTTCCATTTCATTGATCCGCTGGCGCACATCATCGAACTTCTTTTTTATTTCTTTGATTTCATTTTCTTTGATTTTCACCTGAGCGTCTTCACGATTTTGCTTGGCTTTCTTCTCGGTCAGCAGGGCCTCCTGGACCGCGAAACCGTCATACAAATCTTTCAATAACGTCTGTTCGTTAGCGATGGTCTGAGTCAATTCCACAATCTGTCGGTCGCAGGTGATAATTTCTTCCTCCTTCATTCTCTTCTCATTTTCCACCGCTGTAACATTATCCTGCAGTCTCGATATCGTCCTTAAATCAGCATCCCTTTTTTCTTCAAGCGCAGCCTTCTCAACTTTTTTGGCGGTTAAATAACGTTCCTGTTCATCAATAGCCCGGCGTGACTCTTCTTTTCTGACATTCAGAACAGAGATGACTTCATTAATTTCTTTTTCTGCTTCATCCTTTCGGGTGACGTCAATATTCAACTGCTGCAACTTCGCTTCAGCATCCGTTTTTTCCGCGTTTAAGTTTTGTCTGTTGAATTCCAGCACGGCGACTCTCTGTTTCAGTCTGCTGATTTCCGCTTCAAAACGTTCGCGATCCTTATGGCGGCTGTTGATTTCAATTTCCAGGGCATGCAGATCGCTCGTTATCTGGCTGATTTCTTCTTCCAGCCGCGAAATCGCGGATACAAGATTATTCCTCTGATTCGTTTTGACTTCCAAATCAAGGGACAGCGCTGTTACGTCACTTGCCAACTCGCCGATTTCCCTTTTTGTCGCCAGCAGGCTTTTTTCAACCGCGGCACCGCTGCCACCGGTCAAAACGCCATACGGAGATATAATATCCCCTTCCGGCGTGACAAAAGTTCCCCGGAAACCATTTTGCTTCCAGAGTGAAATTCCTTTTTCAATGGTCGGCACCAATAAAACATCTCCCAGTAGACCATCAACAATCGACTGATAATTCTCACTGACTTTGATCTTTTCGAGAAGGGGTTGCGCACCATCCAGATTTTCCGCACTGTATGCTTTCGAGTGATGGTTTGTCAAATCGACCGAGACAAAACTGCCCCGTCCCAGTCGGTAATTTTTCAAATAATCAATCGCGTGAATACCGTCTTCCTGACTCTTGACCACCACATACTGAAGCTTTTCTCCCAAAACGGCTTCCACGGCAGCTTCGTATTCGCGGGTTACACTGATGTGATCGGCTATGACGCCGTAAAATTTATCGCTGTATTCCCTGTCTTCAATGATTCTCTTGACGCCTTCATTGCTCCACTTAGACGCGTCCTCAAATTCCTTCAGCGATGCCAGTCGCGAAGATTTGATGTTGGAATCTTCCCTGATTCTCGCAATATCATCTTCATAGATCTGTAAATCCGATTTCGAACGCTCCAGCTCCGAAGACGACGTATCTCTTCTCTCTCCTAACTGGGCAATTTGTGATTTGTCATTTTTTAATGCTTCGCTGACCGACTCCAGTTTTGTCACCAAGTCAGCCATCATTCTTTTATCTTCCTCGAGTTCGCGTGTTTCTCTTTCCTCTCGTCTCTTCAAGTCTTCGATACTCTTATTCAGGCTGGAAATCATGTTGTGCAATCTGGCTTTCTCCGTCACAACATCAATAAATAAAATCTTCTTTTCTTCCAGTTGATTATTTATTTCTTTATCGGCGTCAATCAGCGACTGAACCTTTTGTTGAATTTCTTCATGTTCTTTTTTCAGCTCTGATAGTTTGCTTTCGGCTTCAGCCGCTTCTTTTTGCAGATTTTCAATCTCAATGATTAAATCAGCCCGTTTTGCTCTGAGGATTTCAATTTCCGCCATATCTTTCTGCTTGCGTTCGGCCATACTGGCGATTTGTTGATTGGCAAATTCTATACTTTTTTCTTTGATACTGATGATATTTTTCATCTCGTAGAGTTCGTGCTGGGTTTTTGCCGTCAACTCTTCATTTTCCATCAGTTTTATTTTCATCTCATCGAGCTCGGCTTCCCTTCCTTCGAGGCTGGCTTGAATCAGATTACCTTGATTCTGCAGTTCCTCACGCTCGGCATGTAATGCGGATTCCTTATCGGCAAACTCAACATAATTCTGCAGGGAAATCGTTAATTCCACATCTTTGGTTTCCTGCTTGATATTTTTATACTGCTCCGCTCTTTTAGCCTGACGGGAAATGGTATTCAACTGCGTCCGGACTTCTTTGATGATGTCGTTTAACCGCACCATATTCTGCCTCGTCGCTTCCATCTTACGGACAGCGGCTTCCTTGCGGCTTTTGTATTTGGAAACACCGGCGGCATCTTCAATAAATAATCTTCTGTCCTCCGGTTTGGCTTCCACCAGATTGGTCACGTGTCCCTGTTCAACCAACGAATAGGTTCGGGCACCGACGCCGGTTCCCATGAAGAATTCCCGGACGTCGAGAAGACGACAGGGAACCTTGTTGATGTAATATTCACTCTCACCGTCCAGAATCACTTTGCGGGTAATGGAAATTTCTTTCATCTCCGCATAAGCGCCGGGGAAATTGTTTCCGTTGGCCACCAGCGTCATCGTAATCTCCGCCATGCTGACCGGAGCGGAGTCCTGACTGCCGTTGAAAATGACATCATCCATTTTTTTCCCGCGCAGGGCCTTGACTCTCTGCTCCCCCATGACCCACCGGATGGCGTCAACGATATTGGATTTACCACAACCATTCGGACCGACAATTCCGGTTACACCAGTGGAAAAATCAAGGACAACCCTGTCGCGAAATGACTTAAATCCTGATATTTCTAGACTTTTCAGATTCATAAAAAACTTCTTTATAAGTTTGTTGTTAGATTGGCGGAACACTAACAAAAGATTCGCACTTTGTAAAGTGAAAATACAACAAAATGTGGTTTCTTAATGATTACACCACAATATGTAGTGTTTATCTTTATTTTTACTTTTTTAGCCAATAATCAAAATTATAGAAACTTTTTCGTAAAAATCATAAAAAAACAAAACAGGCAATAGAAAAAGGCAGGGTGACGAAAACCCTGCCTTACAAAACGACCCTAATGAATTTATTATCGGCGATTAATACTGCCCTGCAATATAGTTGCTTAACTGATTAATCAGTACATCTTTCTCGGATATCGTTGATTTTACCGCGTCACCGATGGAAATAATCCCCACGAATTTCGCTCCGTCAAAAACCGGGACATGCCGGATATGCTTTCCGGTCATCAAGACCATGCAATCTTCCACCGATGTATCAGGTTTCACTGTGAACATTTTATTCATCGGCGTCATGATTTCCTTAACCAGTGTTTTCGGTGACGTTTTTCCCTTCAGAACAATTTTTCTCGCATAATCACGTTCTGTCATTATTCCGGCAACCTTGCCTTTTTTATCGACGACCATTATTGCGCCGATTTCTTTTTCGGCCATCAATTTAAGGGCATCATAAACCGTAGAATCCGGAGGAACCGTCCATGTCTGTTTTGACTTGCCTTTTAAGATATCGCTCACTCTCTGCATAATTCAACACCTCCTTGTTTCATAGTTTGTTTATGTTTATTTTAAAAGAAATTTGATGATTTCGCAAGCATTTAAAAAAAATTCTCTTTGGGCAAAAAAGAACTACATGAAAAAATATTCAGAATATCTTTGACATAAAGGTATTATTTTAGTATTAATTACCAAATTAACAGAAAGCCGTTATGTCTATAAATGTAATCGGGTTTTCAAAAAAAAATGGTCACATAAACATTTAGAGCGAAAGGAGAGTTTCTATGAAAAAAATTGGTTTTTTTGCGTTCATCCTTATGCTGATGACTATGGTCGCATCAGTACAGGCGGAAGTCAGAGCCAACTCTGTTTCCATCACACCCTTTGTGGGATTTTATGATTTTGAATCAAATGAGTATGATTTCGACAATTCAGTGACGGTGGGATTACGTGCCGGTTACAACTTCACAAGAAACATCGGCGTGGAAGGTTTCGTGCACTTTGTGCCGACAGAAACACAGGTTTATCCGATAGACGGAGATGATGATGTTTACCTGTATGGCTATGGCGTCGAGGGACTGTTTCATTTTTTCCCGACCAGCACTATCGTTCCCTTTCTGGCAGCGGGAATCGGAGGCATCCATTATCAGGTTGACGGTAATGGCGCTGCTATTGACGACATGAACAAATTTGCTTTTGATTACGGCGCAGGCGTGAAATTTTTCCTGCCCGAAAAGGTGGCTAATTTCTTCTTTGCAGATGATTTAGCGCTGCGTGCTGATATCCGCCACGTTATTCCCATAAATGAGACCTACAATGACTTGATGACAACCATCGGCATTAATTTCGCGTTTGGGGGTAAGGCTAAATGTGTTGATTCCGACAACGACGGTGTTTGCGATGACCGCGATAAATGCCCCGATACACCGGCTGATTGCGAAGTCGACAAGGATGGATGTCCCGTTGACTCCGACAAAGACGGCGTGATTGACTGCAAAGACAAATGCCCCGGAACACCTGCCGGTTCCAAAGTTGACAAAGATGGTTGTTGCCTTGATTCCGATAAAGACGGCGTAGATGATTGCAAGGATAAATGCCCCAACACACCGGCCGGATGCCCTGTTGACAAAGATGGTTGCCCCTTGGATTCCGATAAAGACGGCGTCATTGATTGCAAGGATAAATGCCCCGGAACACCTGCCGGCGCCATTGTCGATAAAGACGGTTGCATGCGCGAAAAGATCACCATCGAACTCAAGGTTGAATTTGACACCGATAAATCGGTCGTCAAAGACAAATATCGTGAAGAAATCAAGAGAGTTGCTGATTTTATGAAACAGTATCCGAACACCAAAGCGACCATTGAAGGACATACCGACAGTCGCGCTTCGGATGCCTACAATCTGCGTTTGTCCAATGATCGCGCCAACGCTGTTCGTGATTATCTGGTCAAAGAATTTGGTGTTGAAGCCTCTCGTCTCAACGCTAAAGGTTATGGCGAATCCAGACCGATAGCGACCAATGATACTGAAGAAGGCATGCAGAAGAACCGCAGAGTCTGGGCTGTTCTGGAAGCAGTGGAAGTAAAATAAATAACTTCTAAATGAAACAAATCGAAAGCCCCATGATCTGGATAAGATCGTGGGGCTTTTTGCATTAATCAAACTTTAACTATCGGATGTTTGATGACGGCTTTAAAGATTTGCGTGGTATCTTATATTTCTTCACCTGCCCTATGGCCTTCATGAATGGCTTCCAGGATGCGACGCGGGCTTTTGGCATCGCCGACAATTCGATAAGGAATGGCCATTTCCTTGCACACATTTTCCAGAGCGTTTTCTGATCGAGCCCCCATGGCGGTTATAATCAAAGCAGCGGTTATCTTTTCTTCTATGTTGACATGATGATATCGCACACCACCATTTTCTATCGCCAGAACTTTGGCGCCAAAGAACAATCGGCCGCCTCCATCCTTGATACGCTTGTGCAACCAGTATCCGTGAGCAGTCAGCTTGTTTACCGGCGGAAATTTCTGCATTTCCAGAACGGTTACGTCAATGCCATTGGCCAGAAGATAATCTGCTGTTTCCATTCCCACATAACCCGCACCCAGGATAACAGCCGGGCTTTTTAATGCAATTTTTCCCGTAAGTACATCGCGGGCATCGGCGACTATCCTGGAATCCAAGCCGGTTATCGGAACCGCAACAGGATAAGCCCCGCAGGCCAGAATCACTGCGTCAGGCGATTGCTTTTTGATCTCATCAGCGCTGATGGCATGGCGGTAATGAATCATTACCGATGCTTTTTCCAATTCTCGGGTAGCCCATTTCACCCAATCCATGAAACCCGATTTATGGGGCGGTCGGCTGGCAGATAAAAGTTGTCCCCCCGGCTCAGTTTCTTTTTCAAAAATCTCTACTTTATGGCCTCTTGCAGCCGCTGTCATGGCGGCCGATAAACCGGCAGGACCCGCGCCAACGATCCACACGCGCCGGGGTTGAACCGTTTTGATTGCGGATACTTTATATTCGCGGCCACATTCGGGGTTAAAACTGCACGTGGCGGACTTCATCTCGAAACTCAACCTCTCGATACATCCCTGATTGCAAGCGACGCACCAGCGGATGTCTTCAAATTTTCCTTCTTTCGCTTTGTTGATAAAATCGGGATCAGCCAGATGCTGACGTCCGAAACTGATCAAGTCGGCATCGCCGCGCGCGATGGCTTCATCGGCCAGTTCCGGATTGTTGATGCGTCCCACGCCGATTACCGGAACATTTACAACCTCTTTAAGGGCGCGGGCGCGGAAAAGATTAAATCCCGGATCGGTATCCATGGAGGCAACAGAAAGACTACCCGGCGTTGAATAAACACCCACCGAACAATGAATGGCATCAATGCCCGCCGCAACCATTTTGGGTGCGAATCGCTGCATGAAAGCCAGATCATACCCTCCGCGCACCAGTTCATCCGCCGATACGCGAATCCAGAGGGGAAAATCTTTTCCCACGACTTTGCGCGCAGCCGCAATTATTTCCAGAATAAAGCGCATGCGGTTTTCCTCACTTCCGCCGTAATCATCGTCGCGCTGATTGGAAAAAGGAGAGAGGAACTGATTCAATAGATATCCGTGAGCGCCATGAAGTTCCACGGCATCGAAACCGGCTTCACGAGCGCGTCCGGCGGCCTTGGCAAAGGCGTCTATGATTTGATGCACACGCTCCAGAGACATGGCCTCACAGGGCTGCCCCAGAATAACACTGGGAATGGCCGAAGGCGCTTCAGGCATCGCACCGGCAGCGGCTTCAAAGGTTTCACGTCCGGCGTGGTGCAATTGGAGAGCAACTTTTGCTCCATAACGATGCAGAGCCTCCGGAATGCGCACCAATCCGGAAATAAAATCATCCTTCCAGGCGCCCAACTCGTTGGGAAACCCCTTCCCGCGCGGATCAACCGCGCATATCTCCGTTATGATCAGACCGGTGCCACCCTGTGCCCGACGAGCCAGATAAGCAAGAAGACGGTCACTGACAGTTCCATCGGCATTTCCGTATCCTGTTCCCATCGGCGGCATGACGGCTCTATTCTTCAACGTCATGCCGTTAATTGTGATCGGTGAAAATAGATGCGAATATTTCATTTATCTCTCCTTATTCTTAAAATCAGATTTTCATCATGAATGATTCAGTTCAAATCTTTTTTGAATTGATTGCTCTTTTCCATTGCAATTTTTAAATTTCGATGAGCGTTTTTGTTATTTGGATTAATTTTCAGAACCTTTTCAAACTGAATAATACCCTCATTAATTTTTCCTTGTTCAACCAAAGCAATACCCAAGATATTATATGCTTCCTGGTAATCTGGTTGTACTTGGATAGTTTTCAAAGAATATTCTATTGTTTTGTCCAGTTTTCGATCTTCCAAATAAAACAGCCCGATATTGTAATATGCATCCGCGGAAAACTTATTAACTTGAATCGCTTGTTGAAAATTCTCCAGCGCTTCCTCACGTCTGCCCATTGTTTGCAAAATCAGACCTTTATTATTATAGGCTGACCAGAATCGCGGATTCGCTTTAATGGCCAGATCATAATAATTCAATGCCCTGTCATTCTCTCCTTTCTTCGCCATCTCCTGACCGACAACTTGATAGGCAAAATAATTGTTTGGATTTTTCTTTATAACATCTTCAAACAGAATTTCCGTTGTCGCCCATTTTTTTATTTGCTGATGCGATGCCCATACAAGGAGCAGAATGACCACCACCGATATAAAGATCAGTGGTTTTTTCATGACAGCAAACTTCACGGAAACATGCTCCATGCTCCAGACGATCATTACAAACAATCCAATAAAAGGAACATAGGCATATCGGTCCGCCATGGTGTGATCACCAATGGTCACAATCCCAATCACAGGCACGAGCGTTCCCAGATACCAGAACCAGCCAACCGGCACATAGGGATACCGTCTGAAATATCTGCACACAAATATTGTAACAAGAATAAGAAGCGCCGCACATAAAAATATCCGCCAGGCAGAAATGTTCAGGTATAAATAAAAAATAGAGAGATCCGTGGGCCAGAATAACTTTTTTACATATATAACGTAAGAAAAAATCGCGTTGTTGGTCCTTTCTAAAAAATCTGTAGTTCTTAAAAATTGGGGTTCAGCATTCTGTCCGGGCGTATACATGGTTATCAATATCGTCAGAGCTGATAAAATAAATAAAGGAATTTTCTCTAAAATCAAAAAACTTATTTTTTCTTTTTTGGTTATGTTCTTAGCAATGTTATTTGGGGGATATATTTCAGTTCTCTGGAGTGGCCAGTAATCCATGAGCAATAAAACAAAAGGCATGGTTACCAGCATGGGCTTCGACATCAACCCTAAAGCGAAACTGACCAGCACCGGCAAATGACGTTTCCATTCAGGCTGTCTTACATACCAGAGATAGCACAACATTGTCGTCATCCAGAAAAAGGTGCTCAAAACATTTTTACGCTCAGATATCCAGACAACAGACTCCACATTAATGGGGTGGATGGCGAATAATGCCGCAACGAAAGCACTGCGCCAGAGCGCACCTGTCATATTTCTAAAAAGAAAAAATAATAAAATGGCATTGAAGATATGCAGGATAACATTTGTCCAATGATAGCCGCCGGCATTAAAACCATAAAGCTGATAATCGAACATGAAGGATAGCCAGGTCATCGGATTCCACAAGCCGAAATATTTCGTGCTGAATGCCCAACATAAGCCATCCATGGTTATGCCAGACTGAACATGACTGTTTTGAGTAATATAAACATCATCGTCAAAATAAATAAAACCATAATGCTGTACCGGCCAATAAACACCCATGATCAAGATGATCAGTATCCCGATGACAATGATTGATTTTTTCTGGTTTATATTGAATTTTTTAATCATTTATCAGTTATCTCTGGTAAAATTTGCAAATTGTTCTTTAGAAAAATTCAAAGTTTATAACATTTTATTTTTGTGGTTAGTTTTCATAAATACAACACTTGTTTGATCCCCATAAACAACGCGCCAGTCTGTTTCTTGCTTCATCAGCAAAGCAGTTCTGGTTCCTGCTTTTAACAGCACAATATCGTGCGGATATTTTTTCAAAAAAACACGCCATTGATCCCGTCCGTACAAAAAATCAAAATACTCTTGATGAACATGATCCGGATAGACATTTTCATATCGTCCATCCATTGCTACACGACAATCAGGATAACATGACCACATCAGGTATTCCCCCCATTCAAAATGCGGCAAAATGTTCCCTTTGACATTGTGATTCTTTATCCAGGCAATTGCCTTCGTCGGATAATAATCGGCCGTAACAGTAAATTTAAAAGTCGGGCTAACATGAATTTCCTTAGCGGAATGTAAATAAAAGATCAGCACACAGCAAAAAAAGACTGTTAAGATAACTGCCTGAATCTTGGAAGATTCTCTTTGCACATTCCATTGATGAACACATTCCGTTAGATATAAAGGCATATAGGACCCTAAGACCAGACCGAAAAAAACCCCGTGACGAATATGACTCATTCCCAGATAGATAACGACGGCAATGACGAGAAGTTCTGTGATATCTTTTTTCTTACGAAAAAGATACAGCAGCACAAAGTTCACACTCATAATCAGAAACAAACTTACGGGCAAAATATGTATATTGGACTTTAAGGCTTTCACGACGGAATACCACTCTGTTATTTCCGGTCTCGGCAGGGCAACGGCATAAAGGGTGTATAGCCAGTACTGAATGCCATAAGGGTTAATTAATGTAGCAAGTGAAGCAATAGCGCCCCATTGAAGATACGCGCAGGCAATTCTTTTATGCGATATGCTTTCGCCCAAAGCATATAAAAAAATCAAGCCCAACCCGGCAATAAAACCGCCGTGAAAGTTGCACCAGAAAATTTGTATGAGCGGCAGCCATATGAGCATAGTTCTGTTTCCAGTTTTTTTTGAAGATTCCAGTATGTAGAGCGTAAAACTAAAAAAGAAAAACGTAAATATTTGAGCCCTGACAGGAGGAACATAACCAAAAGAAATAATGACCACTGAAATAAGCAAAATCATTAAAGTATAAAGACTGTCCGCGCCTTTCTTCAGAGCCGTCTCATAGATCAGAAAAACTGTTAATATGGCAAGCATGTATCGCAAGAACTGTAAACTGGCCGGTCCCAGATATTTAATCAGTCCGAAAAAAACAACCCCGGTCAGCCATTCATGATAAATCCATACGGGTTTTGTTGGCGTGTAGGCAAAAGCATCCCGATAAGGGAAAAAACCCTCTTCCCAAAAAATTCGACCAAAGGAAAGGTATCCCCATAAATCGTAATCGGCAAGATCTCTGTTAAAAAAAATTATAAAAACAAAATATAAAGTTAAACCGAAGGTAAGGAAAGTTATGTATTTAAAAAAGTTGTCCGAAAGGTGACAAGAAGGTTTAGTCATTAGAAATCACTAAATTAATAACTTCAAACATGCATAAATAACAATTTTATTAACTGCCACAGGACGATAAGCAATCAATAAAAGAATCTGAAGAAATGATTCTGAAATCACGGGCATGAGATCCCAAAATAAGCTTTGGTAACAAATTCCGCAGCAAGCTGCGGTGTATTACACCCTCCGCTTTACGGGATTGTTCGACTTACAAATTTCAATTCACCTATAGTGACCTAGGTTATTCGTTTTTGAAATTTGAGTCTCACAATAAAAAAGGGGCATTTTTCAATGCCCCTTTTTTCTCACAATTTGAGATATTAGTTAGAAATTGTCGACGTAGCTAATGTCATGACGCCGCTCGTTACAGTAACCACAGCATTCGTGACACCCCAATTACTGTTACCACATGTGATCTCACAGGAATTACCCGAGCAGTTAGCGCCTACGGTAGCAGTAACTCCGGTTGTCTGGCTATATCCGGCACCTTTCAAATTATCCAGTGTCATGGCTTTAACATTGGGATTGTCAACAGTATAAGCCACTGATGCGGTGTAGGCATTCTTACAGTCCGTATTGAGTGTTGAGACATAGCCTCTCTTTCTGTACTGAATAAACTGCGGAATAGCGATTGCAGCCAAAATACCGATAATCGCGATAACGATCATCAACTCAATCAACGTAAAACCTTTTTCTCCTTCTTTCTTACTGAAAATTTTTAACATAATGTTCCTCCTTTTTAAATTATGTGTTAGTTGTTAAATTAATTTTCCATTCATCATTAATGTTTTTGAACTAGTATACTGACTCAATCTAATTATAAACCTGACGACTTAATTTTTAGCAATTTATATGCCAAATACTATATCAACACCTTCTGATCATATAAAACAAATATAAACGTCCTAAATAAATCATTAATCTTTTTTTTGACGCTTTCCGGCAATCATTTTTTTCATCCGGCAAAGAGAAATAAAGTGGGGTTTTTCACCAAACGCTTGTCAGTCTAACCAGTAACCACTTTTTTAAAAAGTATAACTAATTTTTCGGCAAACGGCCGATCCAAATATATTGAATGGCATTATACCATTCCAGTTCTTTTATCGGCGGGATGGACATAGAATTCACAACCAATCTGTCTTCCGGACGCATCTTCTTTACCCATGGTTCATAGGCACGTATGGAACCATTTAAGAACTGTATATTTCTTAAAATAGCAAGATCTTCTTGAGGCATCATTGAAGGTTCAAATCCCAGAATATAACGCCAGTTCGCATTCGGGTTGGCGTAGAATGTCTGATAGAAGATAAACATATTGCTATGATAAAAAATGCCACCCTTTCCCGGAAGCCATTCTTTATGCTTCGGATTATCCAGGGAAAGGTACTCCATTGGGATGTTTTGCGTCCAGCGACTATTATAATCACTGGAGATAGAAAGGAACAAAACGCACGCCACAGATACGGCCAACCAGACACGATTGAAGGATAAAGAATCCATCGACCTTTTTAAATATTCCTCAAGTTCAAGGGTCATCCAAACAAGCAGCGCGGGAACACCCCAATCTGTCCAGACCCTGGCAACCAAAAAGCCCAAAGCCCAGCTGACGACAGCAAGAATAAACATGGGCGTTATTATATTATTCAAATTCCATTCTTTACGAATAGCACGCCATCCTAAGAATCCCATAACAACCATCACCATGATCATTTCACCATCGAAAGGTCGAAATTCGGGCACCAGTTGTCTGGACAGTGTATGCTCGCCGAAACTATGAAAGAAATGTCTCAGCGTTTGTTCAATAAACTGGATCGGAGAACCGGTCATCATCATGCCGATTAAAACACCCACCAGTGTACAGATCGCTACGACAAAACCGGCGCGCCACTCGCGAGCCAATAAGAAACACACAACGGGCAACGCAAACATGTACCACAGACAGTGTATCCAGGTAGAAAGCGCGATCAGGACAGTCAGAATAATCGCCGGTCTCCAAGGCAGTGGTTTGCTCTTGAAACGCGGCCAAACAAATCCAAGAAAAACAACGACTGCCATGGTAAAAATGTATGGTCTTCCAAAGAAGATACGTCCTAATGTTTCAAAGTGGGCTACAGAATAGATTAAGACGGATATGAGCCACGCCTCCGGTCTTTTCAAGAAGAATAGGGGAATCATGCAGAAGAAAAAAAACAGAGATACAACTGAAAAAACAATCAGACTGTCTTTGTCGCATCCTGAAGTTTGATAGATGAATTCGAGTATCTTATGCCATCCTGTATGACTGTCCATTTTGATTTCCGGACGTAGGACAAGTATCTCTGTCCAATTTTTTCCGGAAACAGCTTTTGCCACGTGACGCATTGCATCATCAAATGGTATAAATCCGTAGGACATTACTTTAAATGAAATTAAAAGAATAACAGCCGTATAAATACACACAATTAATATTAGCAGGTATCGAGGCTTGGGGATGTCTTTCAAATCTTTGCTCCCATTAAGTATGTTGAGTTTCCGGATATGCGTTTCTATCAATAATTATCCATACATCCCGGAATCGATATAATTTTTTAAACCAAATACTACACAAAGAAAACATAAACAAGAAAGAAAATGTAAAAATAAGCATCTGATGAGCTGTCTGTGTATCATCATTAACGGTAAGCGCACTTGACGATAAATCAAAAGACTGTTGGACACCGAACTCATCTATGGTAATGTAAACAAGGTAAGTCGTTATGTTAATAAATAACATCCATATTAGATCAAAGGAAAAAATCCTATTAATATATATTGCTTTGACATTGGTTACCCTTGCTGTTTTCTGGCAGGTTAATCAATATGACTTCGTCAATATTGATGATGCCGTTTACGTTACGGGAAACGATCATGTTAAACAAGGAATAACGCTAAACGGATTTTACTGGATATTCAGCACAACCTACGCCGAATTCTGGCATCCTCTTACCTGGTTCTCCCTGATGCTCGACTACCAACTATATGGTTTGAGTTCCGGCGCTTATCACATGACCAATCTTATTCTGCATATCTTAAGTACATTATTACTTTTCTGGCTTTTTCTACGTATGACTGGTGCAATTTGGCACAGTGCTTTTATCGCTGCTCTTTTTGCTCTTCATCCACTGCACGTGGAATCGGTTGCTTGGATAGCTGAACGCAAAGACGTATTGAGCGCCTTCTTCTGGATGCTCACTTTATCCTTTTACGTCTATTACACAGAAAAACCAGGCATTCAAAGATATCTGCTTGTGTTTTTTTCATTTATCATGGCCCTGATGAGCAAGTCTATGGTTGTAACGCTACCAGCCATTATGATTCTTCTTGATTATTGGCCGTTGGGTCGCTTTCAACATCAAAAAAAGAATCTGATTGCCTGGCAATTCAAGGAAAAAACGCCTTTTTTGATTTTATCCATGATCTTTACCTGCCTAACTATTTACGCCCGTCATAAGACAAATGGGAATAATTTTCATATCCCCTTGATTTCACGTCTGGCCAACGCACCTGTTTCTTTTTTTACTTACTTGGAAAAAACATTTTGGCCTTATGATCTGGCGGTTTTTTATCCGTTTCCTTCTCAAATTCAAACCTGGAAAATATTGGGCATCTTTTTGCTAATTCTTTTTATAAGTCTTTCAGTCATTTTAATGATTAAGCGTTTACCATATCTTTTTGTCGGATGGTCCTGGTACACGATAACGATTATGCCCGTTATTGGACTTATTAAAGTCGGAGATTTCGCCATGGCCGACCGCTATCATTATCTGCCTTCCATCGGCATTGCCGTTATGCTCGCATGGAGCATTCCTCTCATATTTTCAGACGAACCTGCGCGAAAAAAAATTTTATGGCCCATAGCAATAGCCTTTCTTACAATCTTGTCGCTTTTAACATGGAAGCAGTGCGGTTATTGGAAAAACAAGTTCGAGCTTTACAATCATGCTTTATCTGTTACTAAAAATAACTATATTGCATATGATGGTTGGGGTACTTGTCTGTTTGACGACGGCAATATCGAAGAAGCTATAAATAATTTTAGTAAGGCGATTATGATTAATCCCTTCTACTACAATGCCTACAAAAACAGAGGCATTGCTTATTTTAAAATTGGTGATTATCATCGTGCTGTCGAAGATTTTAATAAAGCCATACAAACCAGACCGAATGATACAGATAATGCGCTATATTATTATTACAAAGGATATATTTACAATCAACTGGGGCAATATCAAACTTCCATCAATAATTATAATGAAGCCATTCGTCTGAAACAAGATTTCGTAGATGCGTACAACAACCGAGGGAGCATTTATTTCAAGCTTGGACTTTATCAACTTGCAATCAATGACTATAATAAAGCCATACACCTTAACAGACATTATGCTGAAGCATACAACAATAGAGCTTTTGTATTCATACACCAGGGCAAAAAAGAGCTTGGTTGTCTTGATGCGAAAAAAGCATGTAATTTAGGCAATTGCAGAATATTAGAAGGTGCTCAAGTAAGAGGATTATGTTTATGATTTCTACATTTTCAATTTGATAGCAACGTTCATGAAGATCACCGTAAGAGAAAGAAAACAGAATCTGATCATCTATATAGCCTTGACTCTGCTGACCCTGTCTGTTTTCTGGCAGGTCTATCAATACGAGTTCGTCAATATTGATGATTATGTTTATGTTACACAAAACAAGGGTATCCAATCTGGAATCACATTGAAAGGAATTTTTTGGGCGTTTAGTACAACGTATGCTGAATTCTGGCATCCGTTAACATGGATTTCCCTGATGCTGGATTATCAGCTCTTTGATTTGAATCCCGGTGGATATCACACGACCAATGTCATTCTGCATATCCTCAGTACACTTTTGTTGTTCCGGCTTTTCCACCGCATGACCGGAGCTGTCTGGAAAAGTGCTTTTGTTGCCGCTTTTTTTGCCGTTCATCCTCTCCATGTGGAATCAGTCGCCTGGATCGCTGAGCGGAAGGATGTTCTGAGTGGGTTCTTCTGGATGCTGACTTTGTGCCTTTACGTCTTTTATTCGGAAAAGCCGGTTCTTAAACGGTATCTTTTCGTTCTATTTTCTTTTATTTGTGCTTTGATGAGCAAGCCTATCGCAGTTGTTCTGCCCGTTATTATGATTCTTCTGGATTATTGGCCGCTCAACCGATTTCAGGTGCAAAAAAGCAATTTATTTTTTTGGCAGCTGAAAGAAAAATTCATTTTTTTGTGCCTATCAACGGCTTTTTCTGTCATTACGTTGCTGGCTCAGCCCGATCAATCAACGGTAAAAGTTTATCCTCTTACCTTACGTCTTGCGAACGCACCTATGGCTTTCATGACTTATCTGGAGAAGACTTTTTTTCCTAACCATATGACGGTTTTTTATCCGTTTCCATCTCAAATTCATCTCTGGCATATTCTGGGAGCATCGTTTCTGATCACTATAATCACTATCATAGTAATTTTAAAGAGCCATCGCATAGCATACGCTTTTGTCGGTTGGTTCTGGTATTCAATCACTCTGTTGCCGGTTCTTGGAATCATTAAAGTCGGTGATTTCGCGATGGCCGATCGCTACAATTATCTGTCCTGCATCGGAATAGCGCTGGTGCTGGCTTGGGGAATACCAGATCTGATTAAAAGTGAACATATGAGAAAAAAGATTTTGTTTCCGGCAGGACTGGCATTTCTTGCCATTATGGCATTATTATCATGGCAGCAGTGCCGCTACTGGAAAAACAGCCTCAGTCTCTTCAATCATGCCACGGATTCCACAAAGAATAACTATTTTGCGTATGATGGTCTGGGCATTGCTCTGGTTGAAGAAGGAAAATTCGAAGAGGCTATTGAGAATTTCAGTAAGGCAATACTGATCGCCCCTGACTACCTTGTACCGTATATTAACAGAGGCAACGCATATGAAAAAATCGGCTATGCTCAGAAAGCCATTGATGATTATAATCAGGCCATTAAAATGAAACCTAATTATTCAGTGGCATATTATGACAGAGGAATAGTTTACGTAAAATTAAGGCAATTTCAGTTTGCTTTAGAAGATTTTAATAAAGCCATTTATTATAAACCGGATGATGCCAGAACTTACTACACGAGAGGGACTGTTTATGAAAAACTTGGTCAATATCAAAAAGCTCTTGAAGATTATACTCAAGCCATACTCTTAAAAGAAGATTATTCAGATGCATATCACAACAGGGGCATCATTTACGGGATAATGGGAAAATATCCAATCGCTATTGATGATTTTAACAAGGCCATAAGATTAAAAGAAAATTATATCGAAGCATACAACAACAGGGGTTTTTCTTATGATAAGATCGGCCGGTATCAGCGCGCCATCGAAGATTATGACCAAGCTATTCGCTTAAAACCAAATTATGTCGAAGCATACGCCAACAGAGCGGTCGTTTTTTTAAAACAAGGTAGAGAAGAATCCGGTTGCCGCGACGCCAAAAAAGCGTGTGAGCTGGGCAATTGCAAAACACTGGAATCAGCAAAAGAAATTGGACTTTGCCGTTGATTACATAAATTTCTTCTACTCATATCCGCAATGAAATAACTTTGGGATCCATCATTTTTGTAATCAGTTGATTAGCAAACAATTAATTATTCAACATCACTCTAAAATGTGATATTAATTTAAAAAAAGGGCGTTATCCATGTACGAAGTAACCATTATCAAATCATTTTCCGCCGCCCATCTACTTGCCGATATCGGCGGAAAGTGTGAAGAATTGCACGGTCATAATTTTAAAGTTGAAATAACCGTCGCCGCCAGAGAACTAGATTCGAACGGTTTGCTCATCGACTTTCGTCTTTTAAAAAAACACTTAAACGAAATTCTGGAGGAAATGGATCACAAGCACCTTAACGAATTAAGCTTTTTTGCCGGCCTCAATCCTTCTGCGGAAAATATTGCCAGACACATCTGTGAAGCCATGGATACAAAAGTCAAAGCTGCCGGCGTAAAGATGGTTCGTGTAAAAATCTGGGAATCGGAAAACGCGGCGGTTACTTATATGCCGGGACAAACATAACCATTGAAGAGCATTTTTTCATCATGATTGACATTCAGAATCAAAAAGATTTCCGTAACATCGACATAAAAAAAGTCGGGGTGAAAAACATCAAATACCCGATTATCGTGCTGGATCGCGTCAAGGGAACCCAACTGGTTAACGCGACCATTAATATGTACGTCAACCTGCCGCATCACTTCAAGGGCACGCACATGAGTCGTTTTGTGGAAGCGCTTCATGAATTCAAGGGTCAGATCAGCATCAAGACTTTCCAGTCTATTCTGGAAAAAACCAGGCAAAAGCTTCATGCTCAATCCGCTCACATGGAAATCGACTTCGCTTATTTTCTGGAAAAAACCGCTCCGGTTTCCAAGGCCAAAAGCCTGATGGAATATCGCTGCATCTTTTCCGGAGAAAGCAATGCCGAAAAGACGGATTTTCAGGTGGGTGTCATCGTTCCCGTTACAACCGTTTGTCCCTGCTCCCGTGAAATCAGTGAATACGGAGCTCACAATCAGCGCAGCATTGTCACCGCAACGGTTCGTTTTAAAAAATTTTTCTGGATCGAGGATTTAATAAAGATTGTGGAAGATTCCGCCAGCGGCGAGGTTTATTCTCTCCTCAAAAGAGTTGATGAAAAATACGTTACGGAAAAGGCGTATGAAAATCCTAAATTTGCGGAGGACGTCGTCAGAAGTATCGCGGTCAGATTAAATAAAGATGATAATTTCACGTGGTACTGCGTGGAAGCTGAAAATTTTGAAAGCATTCACAATCACAGCGCCTACGCACTGGTGGAAAAAGGATAATCTTGTGCCTGCAAAAAAAACGGATAATTTTTTCAATCTATATCATCATGGCTTTATCCGCGCTGCCGTCTGCATCCCGGAAGTGAAGGTGGCCGATATTCCCTTTAATACGCAAAAGACCCTTGAACTGGCCGGGAAAGCGGCCGCCAATAAATCCATCATCGCTATTTTCCCCGAGTTGGGATTGTCCGCATACTCCAATGAAGATTTGTTTCATCAGGATGCGCTTTTGCATCAAGTCCGACAAGCCATCGCTCAAATTAAAAAAGCCTCTGAAAAAATTAATATGATTCTTGTCGCCGGTGCGCCATTACAGGTTGACAGCCGTCTCTTCAACTGCGCCATTACCTTTTATCGCGGTAAAATTCTTGGTGTCGCTGTCAAGTCTTACCTGCCCAACTACCGTGAATTTTATGAAGCTCGGCAATTTACGCCGGCTTCGGCCGCGTTTTCTTCTCAAATAGAATTAGCGGGGCAGAAAAATGTTCCATTCGGTGCAGATCTTATTTTCAAAGTTTCGAATGTAAATAATTTCAATATCTTTCTGGAAATATGCGAAGACCTGTGGGTTCCCGTACCGCCTTCCAGCTTCGCGGCCATGGCGGGAGCCAGTGTCATCGGCAACCTGTCCGCTTCCAACATCACAATCGGCAAATCGGAATACCGTCATCAACTGGCATCCAATCAATCGGCACGCTGCGTCGCCGCTTATCTTTACGCCGCCGCCGGCACCGGTGAAAGCACCACCGATCTCGCCTGGGACGGCCACGCGATGATTTATGAAAACGGTAATCTGCTGGCCGAATCACTCCGCTTTTCACAACAGGCTCAGATCATATACAGTGACATTGACCTTGACCGTCTGGCGCAAGACAGAATGCGTTTGACGTCTTTCAGCAAAAACGCCGTCGATCATCGAGAGAGGATATTATCATTCCGGAAGGTTGAGTTTGATATCCAAATCCCTGACGGATCGATTCTCCTGCAAAGGGAGATTCAGCGTTTTCCCTACATTCCTGCCGATCTGTCCAAGCGCGATCAACGATGCTACGAAGCGTATAACATTCAGGTTCAGGGCCTGGCCAAACGCTTAAAAGCCTCCGGCATACCCAATCTGGTTATCGGTGTTTCCGGAGGCCTTGATTCCACTCACGCCTTGATTGTTGCCGCCAGAACGATGGATTCTCTCGGATTGCCCCGTTCAAATGTCAAGGCCTACACCATGCCGGGCTTCGCGACCTCCAAGAAGACGTATGCAAATGCGCTGAAATTAATGCAAGCGCTCGGTGTTGAAACCAATGAAATCGACATCAGACCGGCATGTCTGCAAATGCTCAAAGACATCAAGCATCCTTACGCAA
>Ga0116173_1001105_pt1 | contig 23017 bp, 17 predicted proteins | sample AD_UKC085_MetaG_FD_89800 | JGI IMG/M metagenome (GOLD analysis project Ga0116173, IMG submission 89800) | Active sludge microbial communities of municipal wastewater-treating anaerobic digesters from USA - AD_UKC085_MetaG | ecosystem: Engineered > Bioreactor > Anaerobic > Digestate | place: USA...
TACAGTATAACACATGTTTGGATAGGTACAAGCAATTGCAGGCTATTCCGACAGTTCTTGAACAACATATGTCGCCGCTTACTCACGACTGAAGTCACGAGTATGCGCGGCGATTCAATCAACACCGTCTTCGACCGCCTGGCCCAAAAGCGCCTCTGCCCATCCCCAGCTCTCAGGGTCCTCTGCGTCCTCGATCATTGTGCCGGCAACCTGCTTGAGCTCATTCGTAAGCTCCGCAGCGTTGTTGATGCGGCCTGTTCGCTGGAGAAAGGCAAAGAAAGTCGTAAGCACAGGTTCAACTGCTCCATAGAACTCGGGCCCTGCCAGCACTTTTCTGGGAAGCAAGGCGAGGCAGCAATCTCTAAGCGCGCCTTCACTCCATTCCTCCGGAGTCTCCAGGTGATAGCCGTACATCAGATCGGCGAACACGCCTATGGCGAACGAGCTCTCCTCCTTCTGGTCAGCCGAGAGACTCAAGTATTCCTGGCTCTCCTCAAACTCGTCCATCCAGGCTGAGACTCTGTCCTTTATGTCCTGCGCAGCCCCGTCAGAGTAATCCTTCATGTCAAGCCACACTCCCGTTATCTCTCAGCCGGACCCGCGCCCACGCGGTGCCGACCTGCCTTATTCTGCCGGATCCCGGCCACCGCTACCCCTGCTGAACAAGACTGGCGGGCCGGCGATATGCCAGATAGGACGACCCAAGCTGAATGACCCGAGGATGAATAATGAACTCGGTCAGGAATCACCCTTAAGCGATTCGACCACACACTGAATCAGCCTGCCGACCGACAGATCCGGCACGCCGACCACAACATTGTCACAGTGATTCACCGGTATCAGAATTCTTCTCGCCTGGCTCTGCCCTACAGCCACGGCCATCGCCGGTGTAATCTCCCCGCAGAGCGAATCAGCGATCACTATGCCGATAGGCCCGATGACGAAATCGGCGTTTCTGCACGCCACAACCACAGCGTTTTCGCCCGTTGCGGCATTGTCGGCGCCGGCTTTCAGCATGGCGGAAGTGGCAATGCTGTTTGTCCCGACTGCTGTGATGATGGCCTCGGCGCAGTTCGCCCTGATAGCGGAGACTAACTGCTTACCAATACCACCGCCCTGTCCGTCAATGATCGTAATGCGCAGCTTCTGACCTGTATCTCGCATAGAACCGCCCCCATCTACCGTACTGCCGTGCGTGTTCGTCTTGGAACATCGATTTCCTGCAGCGCTGCGCGCCATGAGGCGCTTGCATGCACAACGTCAGGCCAGAGTAACCACGCGGGGTGACCACACGGAGTAACCACGTGGGGTCACCACGTGGGTTGACCACGCCATGTAGCCGAGTGCTAGACAAGCAGGCGAAGTTCCTCAAGTGCTCGGATCTCATACGTTGGGGCGAAATCCTCGCAGCAAGTCGCACCATGAGGGTTGTACCAGCAGGTGTGGATTCCGGCGTTGACGCCGCCTCGGATATCTGAACTCAAAGAGTCGCCCACCATCAGGACCGTGTCACGTCTTGGGCGCCCCAACATATCCATGGCATATTCAAAGATCCTCGGATCGGGCTTGCTCAGTCCGACCTCTTCGGAAATGATGATGTGCGGTATTACATCATGCAGCGCGGACCTGCTGAGCCGTGAACGCTGAACTTCAGCAATTCCATTGGTCAGGATCGCTAGGTCGCATCTTTCGGCCATGTACCTGCAGATATCCTCGGCTCCGTCGACCAGGTAGGAGCCCGCGGCTAGGTGCTGCAGATAACGCCCGCTCAGAGCGGCGGCGTCAGGTGAAGAACCGATCCCCTGCATCGTCCCCGGGATCTCAGCAAGCAGACGGCGAAAACGCTCCACGCGCAGGTCCGCAGAGGTGATATTTCCCTTCTCAAGCTCTTTCCAGAGTGCATCATTCACTGCTCGATATCTCGTGAGAATCTCATCAGAGAAATCTAGGTCGAAGTCATGGAACGTGGTCTCGATGGCATACTTCTCAGCCTTGTCGTAGTCAAAGAGAGTCCCGTCTGCATCCAGAAGTATAAGTTCATAAGCCATGATACATCCTCCACACTACAGCTAGCTCACATTATACCGCACCGGGTGTTGCAGGGATACCAAGGCAATGCAGGACCTATTGATCATGTAGCATATATGCAATATCATGGCACTGATCAGCTAGCGATCAGACGACGATGCTGGAAGTAACCTCGGGAATTCCCTAAGGGCATAGCGGTAGGAAGACTCCTTGCTTGCCGGCAATGCCGTCAAGCTGGCCTAATGCGGATTTCGCAACGCCAAAACGGCTGGAGCTGGGATATGCTCAATTTCTGACGTTAGTTTTGGAGATACCCTCAAAATACGAGTACATCGATTTCGGACGGCTGCTGCGACACGTCTGGATTGCGGAAACTGGGGGGTATCCAGCGCGCGCGGGCATCGCAACCTGTAGGACGTTTGGGATTCTGCTCCACAACGTGGGCATTACTGGCATCAGCACGGGGTCTATGGCAGCTGCGCCCAGCCATATCCCACATAATAGTCTGCCTTGGGCCCTCGAATGAGTCTCGGGCGGTAGAGGCTGTTTGGCAGCCAAGTGGATGTACTCAAAATCTGAGTACATCGGCCCCAACCATCATCAAAATCTGATGGTATCGCTCAGCGGATACCCCCGGGGGTATACCCGCGCCGCCGCGGCCATCTCGGCTGCCGCGGCCATCTCGGCCGCCGCCCGGCCGCCGCGCCGCCCCGGCCGCGATGGCTAGCCGCCTGCGGGGAGTGATCAGATAGGAGGTCTGAGACAAACCCATGTCACACCTGTTTTCGCCAATCGACATACGCGGGTTCAAGCTCAAAAACAGGATTGTCATGCCACCGATGGCAAGCTACACGGGAACTGAAGAAGGCTACGTCACGCCCGAAACCAGTGAATACTACCGTGTTCGGGCCGCGGGCGATGTAGGACTCATCATCGTTGAGCATACCTACATCCTGCCATCCGGCCGGCGGCACCGGCGACAGCTGGGATTGGTATCCGATGCTCACGCACGTGTCCTGCGGCCGCTGGTGGATGAGATTCACCGCCACGGCGCCGGGGCTGTGATCCAGCTGACTCATGCGGGCGCGAGGGCCGCCGCTGACGTGATCGGTCAGACGCCGATTGCTCCCTCCACCGTCAACACATCCGCCAACGACGCCAATGAGCCTGCCGCGGTCGCCATGGATGCTCACCAGATAGACCAGGTGATCGAGGCCTTTGTGGCATGCGCCCGTCGGGCGGCGGATGCGGGGTTTGATGGCGTAGAGCTGCACGGCGCGCACGGGTATCTGCTTAACCAGTTCATGTCGCCGGTGACCAACATGCGCACTGATGAGTATGGCGACGGGCCTGAAGGAAGGCTGCTGCTGCCTCTCCGCATCATACGCGCAGTAAGGGCGGCTGTGGGGCCCGAGCTCATAGTCATGTACCGCCTGGGCGCGGACGACGGGGTGCCTGGCGGGATCACTCCTGACGACGCTCGGGAAATCGCGCCGCACCTTGTGGACGCAGGTGTAGACGTGATTGACGTATCCGGCGGTCTGGCGGGGTATCAGCCTTTTGAGTGGAAGGGCGAAGGCTTCTTCGCCGACATCAGCAGCCGAGTGAAAGCGGTCTGCGGAGCGCCTGTTATCGTGACCGGTGGCATCAAGAGCCCCGCCACGGCAGACTCGATAATACGCAGATCCAAAGCCGACCTGGTCGGCATAGGACGGGCGCTGCTCAAGGACCCAGCCTGGGCCGTGAATGCGCGGCTTGAGCTGGGCGAACCGGGGGCCGGGGGCCAGGTCATCCGGTAGTTCGGGCAAGGACCTGCGCCAGAGGCGGGTGAACGCCCGCGCCACAGGTGTCTGTCTGCCAACTGCACGGATCTCCCTTTGTTCTACGCCGTCAACGGCGCAGACGACCGCACTAGCGATTTGTCGCGCCAGGTTCCTCGGCGGTACCAGAGGTATGTGGCGGCAGCCCCAGCGGTCCAGCTTATGAGGAGTGCGAAGAACAGCGCGTCGGGCGATCCTGCAGGGTATTCCTGGCTCCTGGTGAGCCATGCCCATAGATACGCCAGCGGCACGCGTACCACGACTGTGGTGAACATCGAGATCCACATGGACGGCATGGTGTCGCCTGCACCGCGCATGATGCCGCCGAAAACTTGAGTAATGGCCATGGCTACATACCCGGCGGCCAGTATGCGGATCTGCCTTACGCCCAGGTTGATGATCTCTTCTGTGGTGGTGAACATGCTGATCAGGTACTTGCCGAATATCAGCAATGAAGCCACCAGCACGAACGAGGTGATCAAGCTCACTTTCAGCATATCTTTCGATCCTTGGTGGACGCGGTCCATTCTGTCTGCCCCGATGTTCTGACCGACAAAGGTGGCGATAGCCATGCCGAAGGTGAAGTTGGGCATCATTGCGAACCCGTCGATGCGCATGACTGCGGTGGTGCAGGTTACGACCTGATAACCCATGCTATTGGCCAGCGCCTGCACGAACACCATAGACATTGAGAAGACCGCCTGTGTAATCCCTGCCGGCAACCCCAACCGCAACAGCTGGGCGGTCAGCTTCTTGCTTGGGATCAGATTCGCCGCGTCTATCTGCACGACGTCTTTCATTCTCCACAGCTTGACGATGCATACAACGGCTGAGATAGCTACCGATATGATCGTTGCCCAGGCCGCGCCCGCAACCCCCATGTCCAGGCCTGCCACAAACCATATGTCCAGGACTATGTTCAGACATGACGTGAGCAGCAGGGTCAGCAGCGGAAAGACGGAATTGCCCAGCCCGCGCAGGATTCCCGATACTATGTTGTAGAACCCGAGCCCCAGAACCCCCCAGAGTATAATGGTAAGGTAAGACTGGGCCATATCGAACGTCTCCACAGGCGTTCTTGTCAGCCTGAGCAGTGAACCCGACAGGGGTATGCCGATCGCCATGACCACAAGCGAAGACACGCAGACCAGGGTCATCGCATTGCCAATCGAACGTGACAGCGACTCTTTGGCCTTGGCCCCGTAGTACTGCGCTACCATGATTCCCGCGCCTGTCGACACTGCCATGAACAGCACAAGGAGCAGGTTGATGATTGGAAGAGTTGTGCCGATGGCCGAGAGGGCCTTGTCGCCCACGTAGCGACCGACAATGACCGAATCCACCGTGCTGTACATCTGCTGCGCCAGGTTACCTATGAGCAGTGGGACGGAGAACCTCAGCAAGGCCGACATCGGCTGCCCTACGGTCATGTCTTGCGCGCCGAAGAGCGCATTGATCTTGTTGAGCATATAGCAACCACCTTTTCTGCGATGATTATGTCATTCAAACGCCAATAGTGCAATGGATAGCAGCGGAAGTTGCCAACGTGATGCTCATTCGCAGGAGCTCTTCCGAGAAGGGCGAACACTCACAATGAGGTGACTTGGTCTTGCAACACATAGCCCGTCTCGTAGCGATATCACGTGACTACTGGCGCTGGATGGTGATCGCGCTCATCGCCATGCTGGGGGTGACTGCAGCAAATCTCACAGGCCCCTGGCTCATAAGAAGCCTCATCGGCACAATTGAGGAAAGCTCCGGCCACGGGACGGTAGCGGCGACCCAGGTAGTGAACATATCCGCAGCTCTGCTCCTCGTTTATGCCCTCAGGCCCGCGCTTCGAGCCCTGCAGACCTGGGCTACTCATGTTGCCGGATGGGGCAGTGTGGCGGCGGCTCGGAAGGAGATCTATGAGCATCTGCAAAGACTGTCCCCAAGGTACTACTCGCACACCCAAACAGGGCAGATCATGTCCAAGGCCATCAATGATACCGCCTATTTTGAGTCCTTGATCGCACACGTGATCCCGGAAGCCATCGTGAGCCTCCTGACGGTCGCCGGAGTCTTCGTCGTGCTCTTCTCAATCAACCCAACGCTGGCTCTATACACCCTGGCGCCCATCCCCCTCATCGTACTTGGTTTCATCGCGTACAACCGGTACGTTCGTCCCCTCTTCCGTCATGCCCAGGCGAAACTGGGCGACCTGAATGCCGCATTGCAGGATAATCTCAGCGGCATGCGGGAGATCCAGGTATTCACACAAGAGGAGCGCGAGATGGAGTCGGTGGGCAGGCGCATAATGGTCCATTCGTCCGCTATCACTAAGGCTGTGTCGACAAGCGCCTGTTTCCACGGCGGGATCGACTTCTTCGCAGGTCTCGGAACAGTCTCGGTTGTCTTGTTCGGAGGCTTGATGGCGGCAAGAGCGCAGATATCCATCGCCGACATTACGGGGTTCCTTCTATATGTGAGTCTCTTCTACGAACCCATCATGGGGCTTAACCGTCTCAATGAATCCCTTCAGCAGTCACTGGCCGCCTCCGACCGCTATTTCGAAGTGCTCGACCTCCAGCCCGACATAGGCGATTCGCCCGGCGCCGTCCAGCTTGATAAGGCTCTGGGCCACATAACCTACGAGAATATCTTGTTCAACTATGACGACACGCCCGTGCTTAAGAACATCAACCTGGATATCAAGCCAGGCGAGATGGTCGCCCTCGTGGGCCCAACAGGTGTAGGAAAGACAACAATGGCCAACTTGATCCCCAGGTTCTACGATCCGGCCGAAGGACGTGTCCTCGTGGACGGGGTGGACATCCGCACTGTCACGATCTCTTCACTCCGTCGGAATGTGGGCATGGTGTTGCAGGACGTGTTCTTGTTCAACGGCACAGTCGCCGAGAACATAGCCTATGGCAGCCCAGACGCTACCTTGGAGCAGATCATCGATGCTGCCGTCGCGGCAGGGGCTGATGAGTTCATCCGAGAGATGCCGAGTGGGTACGACACCCACATCGGAGAGCGCGGCGTAAGGCTATCAGGCGGGCAGAAACAGAGGCTAGCCATAGCAAGAGCGCTCCTCTACGATGCGCCGATTCTCATTCTGGACGAGGCCACCTCATCGGTAGATACCGAAACAGAGGCCAAGATCGCTGCCGCGCTCGAAAAGCTCATCGGAGGCAGGACCACCCTAGTGATCGCCCACCGCCTCTCAACCATTCGCCATGCCGACAGGATCATTGTGCTGGATGAAGGCGAGATAGTGGAAGAAGGGACGCATGAGGCGTTGATGGGGCTGAATGGACTCTACTCCAAACTGGTTACGGTTGATTCGGACGCATAGAGGTAGCGAGACTATCAGTTTCAACTAGAGGGAGGAGACAATTTGGAGACTATGAACGAAACCCTTGTGGCATTTTGCCGTTATCCAAGGCAAAGACATGTTGCAGAAGATCACCGACATAGCCCGAGAGGTCGCAAAGCTCGGTCCTGAGCCCATCGCAAAGAGAGCGGCATCGCCCGACTTCAGCCCTTTCTTTCATGCGCCCACTGTGATCGTGATCACTGGTGATTCGACAGGCCGGTTCGTTCAGATCGACTGTTCGCTTGCAGCGCAGAACATTGCCCTCGCAGCGGAATCCCTGAACATCGGCTCATGCATAATGACATCGCCTGAGCTCATCTTCAGGTCCGACGAGGGCAAGGAGTTGCTGAAGGAACTGGGTGTGCCCGAAGGCTATGGCCACGTGTGCACTGTAGCTCTGGGATACGGGGACGGCGATAGCCCCCCGGCAAAACCTCGAAACACGGAAGTCTTCAGCTATATTAAATAGGAAAGGCCCCCGGAACGCGCCGGGGGCTTTCGGTATCAGCCGCCTAGAAAGGCACCTTGACGCTCACTGTGAACAGCTGCCAGTCCATGTAATTGCCCGGGTAGTTCCTCAGGTAGGCCCAGGGCTTGCCTGCGTGGAAATTGCTTGTGTCAGCCGCTTTGCGCCCGTCTGCGCCGTAGCTTAGGGTTATCGTGCCTGTCCCGATGGTTCCGACGACGGAAGCCTTCAGCCAGTTCTTGCCGCCATCGTCAAATGGCCTCCACATGTTTGGATCAGCCGGTGGCTTTATCCCCTTGTTTCTGAAGGTGTAGACCAGGTAGGCGCCGATTCTGTCGCTGACCTTCCAGTCAAGATCCAGGCCGACAACGAGCCCGCCCTTTTCGTCCTTAGTCAGCACCGCAGCGCGCGAATACAGTGCATCAGTCACGTTGGCCTTTGCGCCCGCGAAGGCGTAGTAGTCGGTAATCCCAATGCCAACGCCCTTCTTGGTGTAGCTGCCTACGCCCGCAACGTCAAATCGTGCGCCCTTAAGGAGTCCCGAAGGCGCGTCCACTGCGTAATGCCCGTAGCCGAACAACTCGGTTGCGGGATCCTCCACCGTGTATTTGGCCTCGGTCTCCAGAGTCACTCCGTGTGAAGTGGACCCCTTGATGTTCAGGCCGACGATGGTATCCGCCCTCTTGCCGTCATGTTCTGCGGAATCGGCGCAATTGCCGGTCTTGTAGTCGACGAAAGGCTTGAAGTTCAGACCGAACTTGCTGTACACCGAGTCGGCATGCACTTCGAAGCCCGCGAAATCAGTAGCAACATTCTTGTCGAGGTCAGATATGTATGCGCCCGACACTGTTACCTTGAGATCCCGAGTGGGGCCCACCACGACCTCGGCAGTGGTCCTGTTCCACATCGGGCTATGATCCGCCTGCTTCATCCGCAGGGCGTTGGCGAGCGTCAAGGTCGACGGAACGCCCACAGGCAACGCCAATTCCACCTCTGCCTCGACAGCTGCGGCGCCCTTGTACGCATTGAGAAGCGCGGTATTGTCGGTGCTTGCATACGCCGACCGAAAGCCCAGCCCAACCTGGACGTACTTGGCGGCGAACGTTGCGGGCCCGATCCCGAGGCCTTCAAGCTGAACGAGGCATGCAAGGTTGTTCTCAGGCGCGTCGAACTTCCACGCGCCTGTCTTGTTCCAGTAGCCGGCCCCCGCAAGCGTCAGGTCGGCGTCAGTGCCCGGCACATTCCCTGTCACGTCAACACCGAACACGAGATCGCTTTTCCCCGCGGCGCCTTGCTCCGATGTGTAGGCCCCGACAGCGCCGAGCTCGAATCCCAAAGGCAGGCCGTATGTAACTCGCCCCAGGAACGCGCTGCTTGCCGAAAGCCCTGCAAAATACAGGTTCGCCTCGGCTCCAAACACCTTACCTCTGGCGTTGATCACGAGCCCGCGCCCCAGAGTTGCTGCAATGCCCAGCGGATCGCCGAGCGACGCGAACTTCTTCACATTGTCCTTATCATTGTTACTGATCCAGAATGCAACCGGCTCGGTGTTGTGTGAGAAATACCAGTTGCCCACGCCCATTGTCGGCTCGCCACCGGTCAGTGTCAGGGTGAGAGGCAGGTAAGCCACTGTAGACGACCCCTGATTGAACGTGAGGTTCAGAGCGAGCCGCATGTAGTTCTGCGGCGCCGGGTGGCTTTCAAACGGCGGGATTATGTAGAACTTCTCGTGGAGCGGGATCTTGGGGTCCGGCGCGTTCTGATGGAACCATGAGAAATACACCTTGTACTTGCGGGCCGGGTTGAGGTTCTTCATCGCGTCAGTCAATGGATAGGTTATCTGATTCCAGCCCGGAACAGCCTGGGTAGTTGCGAAGGTTCCGTCTACCCAACTCCATCCGTCCGTGATATCGGCCATGCCGAGGAAGAAACCGTTGGGGTTGTACTCATTCTCGGGCGGCAGGTACATGTTCAGGACGAGTTCGCTCTTCCCTATCCACTCCTGCAATGCATCGCCGGCGAGGTCGAGCGCCAGTTTGGTCTCAGCCGAACTCCCGCTGGGGATGACCGCCACAGAGCATTTGTCATCGTAGGTCATTGCCTGATCAATCTCAAACACGGCGCCCGTCCAGTCGTTGTCATACCCCACAAGCGCGCGCTGATACTCGACGGTCCATGCAGCCGAGAACTCGCCCGACAGAGCAATCGGCGGCAGAGCAGTCGCGTCCAGTGTCGAAAGCGTTATTGCGTCGACGTAGAACGTCTCAGCCAGCGCCACCTTCTCCTTGCTCTCATTTGCCCTGAAGAAGGAGAAGTACAACTTGTACCTGCCGCTGCTCTTGACGTTCTTCATCGCGTCGCACAGCACATAGGCGATCTCGTTCCATCCAGGCTTAACAGCCTTCTCCGTGAAGACCCCGTCGACCCACTCCCATTCCTTTGAAAGGTCGGCCATGCCAAGGAAGAAGGTGTTCGGAGTCGTCTTCATGGTCTCCGGGATGTACACGTGAAGCCTCACCACATCGTATTTGCTCCACTCACCGAGCTTACCGGCGGGAATCTCAACGCCGAGTTTCGTCTCCGGTGCGCTCCCGTTAGGAGTAATGGCCAGCGCACCGCCGCCTTCCTTCACTACCTCCTGCGTGAACAGAAGCCTCGCGCCGGTATTGTCATTGTCGAACTTGGCTACTTCTTCCACAGTATCCAGGCCGAACAGGGGCATCTGCCCACCGGAGGCTCCGCCGGCCACGACACTCGCCGAAAGGATCAGCGTCAGCGCAAAGGCCAGAGCCGTGGCCGGAGTCAGAGCCCCGTTTGATCTCTTCATTTCACATGCCTCCCTATTACTCAGTAGCTCGATTTGACGCGCGATAATCAGCCCTTCATGCCCGTCATTGCGATGCCTTCCATGAACCACTGCTGCGCGAGCATGAAGAAGATTACAATGGGCATTATCACGACCACCGACCCTGCCATCTGCAGCCCGTATTCTGTCGCGTATTGCCCTGCTAGGCTCGCCACAGCAACAGGCAGAGTGTACATGCTCTCATCTGTTGAGATTATCAGCGGCCACAGGAAGTTGTTCCACGAGCCGGTGAAGTTGAGGATCCCCAAGGTAGCCAGAGCCGGTTTGCATAGAGGCAATACGATCCGGTTGAACGTGAAGAACTCGCCTGCTCCATCGATCCGAGCAGCCTCCAGCAGCTCGTTGGGAAGGGTCACAATGAACTGCCTCATGAAGAAGATCCCGAAAGCACTCGCGATGCCGGGCAACACCAACCCTGCGTAGCTGTTGAGAAGGCCCAGTTTCTTGAGGAGCAAGAAGACTGGGATCATGGTTATCTGCCCCGGCACCATCAGTGTTCCAAGGACCCCCATGAACAGCACGTCTTTGCCTGGGAAATCGAATTTTGCGAAGGCGTATCCCGCCATGGAGCACACTAGCAGTGACAGCGCCGTTATCGATACGGCTGTTATCACCGTGTTGGCAAATGGGCGCGCAATGTTGACAGTTCTGAAAAGCTTGGTGTAGTTGTCCAGCGTGGGCCGGCTGGGTATCCACTGCGGAGGGTAGCGGAATATGTCCTTCGTGCCCTTGAAGGATGTCGACAGCATCCACGCGAATGGAGCGGCCATACATACAAGCCCGATAACCAACAAGAGGTTGATCACCAGCGCCAGAGGAACGCTCTTCGCCCTTTTCATCCGAAAGTCACCTCTTCGCCCTTGCGCTTCATCGTGAGCAGCGTCGCAACGAAGATCAGCCCGAAAAGCACATAGGCCATGGCGGACGCGTATCCAAGGTTGAAGAACTTGAACCCGTGCCTGTACATGTAGAGCACAATCGACAGAGTTGCATCGAGCGGGCCTCCGTCGGTGAGTGTGTATGGCTCGGCGAATAGCTGCAGATAGCCAATGAGCGTCATCGTTCCCACGAAGAAGGTTGTGGGCGCAAGCAGAGGAAGTGTTACGAACCTGAACTGCTCCCACCCATTGGCCCCGTCTATCTGAGCTGCTTCGTAAACCGTCGACGGTATGCTCTGAAGGCCCGCGAGGAATATCAGGGCGTTATGCCCGAGGCCTTTCCATACCGCCATCATGATGATCGCAGGCATCGCCCATGCTGGATCGCCGAGCCAGTTAGGGCTGTCGAGGCCGACCATCTCCAGCGCCTGCTTGAGGATTCCGTATCTCGAGTTTAGGACCCACCTCCACACCACGGCGATCGCAACCGTCTCAGTGATGCTCGGAAGGTAGTATCCTATCCTGAACAGACTCTTGGCCCGATTGAGGGGGGAGTTGAGCAGCGCCGCCAGGAGCAGCGACAACGTGACCGCAAGAGGCACGCCTATCCCCACAAAATACAGGGTGTTTCTGAGCGCCTTCCAGAATAGCTCGTCTCCGAACAGACGAATGTAGTTGCCAAACCCGATGAACCTGGCGTTACCCCAGTTGGCAAGTGCACGTATGTTGAAATCGGTGAGGCTCATCACAAATGAGGCAACCACCGGAACAACCACGAATACCATCATGAGGATCAGGGCAGGCGCCAGAAACATATATGCGACTCTGGCTCTTCGCTGCATGGCAACGACCCCCTCACGGCACGATTTTCTCTACCTGATGGCTTTTATGTCGGCTTCAAGCGCGCGGGCAGCCTCAGCAGCGGTTTTCTTGCCGTAGCATGCCTCCTGCACGCGCCGCTGGATCGCCGCCTCGATCTGCGCCCACTGCGGCACGTTCTCAGGCGCCTGAGCATCGTCGAGTTGCTCGCGGAATACGGCCATCATTGGATTGCCCGCAAGCTCCGGTGCGTCCCACGCCGCTTTTGCGGCCGGCAGGCACCCCGAAACCCCGAACCAAGCCAGCTGATTGCCGGCATCGCTCATGAACTCCACGAAACGCCAGGCCGCATCCTTGTTCTTGCTATCGCGGAACACCACCAGGTTGCACCCGCCCACAAATGAAGTCCGCGTCTTCTTCGCAGGGCACACGGCCACCGACCATTTGCCGGCAATCTCGGGAACCTGCTCATTGGTCATGTTGATCATCCATGGGCCGCTGAAGTACATGGGCATAGTTCCCTTTGCGAACTCCTGGAACAGGTCGGTTCCGCCGCTGTCGATAGGAGCCAGCTTGTCGTGAAACAGCTTGGCGTAGAAATCTAGGGCCTCAACAAACTGAGGCTCAGTCACAGCCGGGCGGCCTTTCTCATCGAGGATTCTCCCGCCGTTCTGCCACACGAAGGGCATGAACTCCTGATAGTTGTTGGTGGATAGCGCCATCCCAAATCCGCCGCCCACGGCGAGTGCCGCAGCAGCCGCCCTCAGCTCGTCCCAGGTTCGGGGGGCCTGCTTGAAACCCTTCGCAGCGAGCAGGTCGGTTCTGTAGAACAGTGCCCTGGTGTCGACATACCACGGGATGCCGTAGACCTTTCCCGCGACGACGCAGGTGCCCCATGAGCCTGGGAAGAACTGCCCCTTCTCCACGCTTTTCGACTTCGAGATGTAGCGCGACAGCTCTTCAAACACCCCAATTGAGCCGAACTCCGCCATCCACGTGGTTCCCATCTGGGCTACATCGGGCCCAGTCCCTCCCGCCACCGCGGTAATGATCTTGTCGTGCGCAGCACCCCAGGGGATGGCCTGAACTGTAACGCGAATGCCCGGATTAGCCTTCTCGAACCTGGCCGTCATCTCCCCAATCTTCTGGGCTTCCGCTCCCATGGCCCATACTGTGAGCCGAGTAGGCGCAGCAGCTATCGATGACGCCATGATCCCAACGAGCAGCGCTGCGCACACCAGAGTCAGCGGTAATCTACGCATAGCCATGCACCTCCCACAAGTCTCCCATAAGTTCCGATTGCCTCGGCGCCAGCCTAATCCAATACCAGCTCTCCCCACAGGTCCGGATTAGCCCACACCTCGGGGAGGTTGTTCCACGAGATCACATTCGTCCTGACATACTGCCCTATCTTGGCTTCCCTGTCATTGCTGTTGTGCACCGTGTGGCCGAATCCCAGCTTCACCCCTGCCCTGGCCGCAAGGCCCAAGTCGGCCAGGGGGATCGCCATCTCTATGGCATAACCGCGCTCGGTTCTGGCAGACGCAACTCGGATTCCGGGATTAGTTACGGCAACTGGGCCGGGCTTGCTGTCCTCGTGCCTCACGGCCTGCACACCGCCTTCGGTATCGAAGGGAAGAACGGCGAGTTTCATGATCCCCGCGACCGACCCGGCCCTGGACGGATCGATGTAGAACTCCACAGAGTCGGTGCGGTAGAAACCGGCCTTATCGTCCGGCCTGATATTCGTGACTATGTACTCGTCGGCTACATTCGCAGCCACGTACAGGTAGTTGTCATCGTACTGCACGTAGAAAGTGGAATTGAGCACCTGCTTCCTCTTGTCGACCCGCTCGATGCCCCCGGCCGGAACGGTCATGTCCTCGTCCACCAAATAGCCAGTCAGGCCCCTCCATTCAGCGAGATCGCCGTCAACAACAACAGGCACAGCAACGCGCGCGGCTATTGCGCTCTTCTCGGCAGGAGCTAGCCTGATCCTCTCCCACTCCTCCAGGTATGCAGGGGTGACTGCATACTCCGCATCGCTGGCCACAAACCCGATCTTCGTCATGGCGTCCGCAATCGCAGGGTGTGCCATGAACTGCTTCCAGATCAGCTCAGACCGGTGATTTTCCAGCATGAGCAGGATGATCCCCTGATCGATGCCGACATACTGATCCGAGTACCAATTCGCATCGGCGTTGAATCCCGATACGAAGCCGTATCGACCCCACACTAACCCGCCCTCGCGCTCGAGCATTGCCCTGATGGCCGCGATCGATAGCCCCGGCGTGAAAGGCATCGACGCGATGGACGCGTATGGCGCCACTGTGCCGTCGTGGTTGTTCTCGGACGCGCCGTACGGCTTGTAGCCCGCAGGGCCGTCACATGCCGAGATGCCCCAGATGTCCATGTCGTAGGTGGAGTAGTTGAACCGCCGCAGAACCGCGAACAGCCGGTTGACCCTGGCGGCAGTGGCAGCATTGTTGAAGTAGTTGGCGTAGTGGTCTTCTTTGTTCCGGAAGTCAATCCATGCAGCCGGGTATTGGTAGACGAAAAGTGTCTCTTGCGGAAGACAGATGTAGTTCTCATTTACAGGACGGAAGATGTTGTCCCACACAGACGGCGGAATTGGATGCGTCGGGGAGCCTACGGCGAGGACGTACGCCAGCAGACCCTCGTTGAACGAGTTCCACCTCGCCGAAAGGAACCCGACTTCCGGCTTCCAGCCCATCGACAGGGTATCCCCATCGTTCATCATCCACTGCCAGTCGGCCTCAGCGAAGAGCTTGTCGGCCAGGGCTTCGACATCAGTTGCCGAGAAGTACTGCCCCGCAGTGAGGGCGCCTGCAAGGAATAGCGCGGTATCGATCGAGGAGATCTCTGAGTCGCCGAACCTGCGCCCTTCCGCCATATCGACGAAGTGGTAGTAGAAACCCCTCTGCCCTTCCACGCCTCCGCCTGCAAAAGTCTTGAGCGTCACAAGAGCTCGCGCGTATCCCTCATCGCGGCCGATCCACCCGCGCTCCACCGCAACGGGAATCGCTGAGAGCCCAAAACCCACAGCAGCTATGCTGCAGGGCGAGCCCTTCATCGTGCGGTCGCGTATCAGCCCGTTCGCGGGATTCGCTTCTAGCCACAGGTAGTCGAAGGTCTTTCGTTCGAGCATGTTCAGGAGGTCTTCATCATCCATCTCCAGAAGGCCCGCGACTTCGACCTTGACGTGCTCGGGGATCTGCCGTATGAGTTCTTCGCGGGAAAGCGACGCCGAAGCGACCCCTATCCCGTCGATGAAGAACTTCTCGCGGAGGGGCAGTTTTCGGCCTGATTCGTCCACATGGGCCCAGGCAAGGTAGATCTTGTAGCTGCCACTCGGTTTCAAGTTGCTCATCTCGTCAGGAAGCGCGTACTTGACCTGGTTCCATCCAGGCTTCACTTCAGACGTGGCAAACACGCCGCCTACCCAGGCCCATCCGTCGGCGAGATCGGCAAGCCCCAGGAAGAACATCGTGGGGTTGAGCTTGTTCGCAGGAGGAAGATACACGTTGAGCGTGACTTCACGCTGACCTATCCAGGCCTCAAGTCGCTGGCCCACAAGGTCCAGAGCGAGCTTGGTCTCTACGGCTTTTCCATCAGGGATGACCGCGACCGAACGCGACCCCTGACATACCACACCCGACTCGGGCTGGAACTTGGCGCCTGTGTTATCGTTATCGTATCCCGCCAGTTCGCCCTCATCATCCATTGCCCAGAGCCAGTTGCCCACCGGCGCGCCGGACGCCGCCGAACCTGCGCCGTCAAGCTTCTCGGCCCATATCCCGTCCACAAAGAACGGTTCCGCCAGAGGCACTTTGGCGTTGCTCTCGTCTACTGCAAAGAAGGACAGGTAGATCTTGTAGTGGCCGCCCTCTTTGACGTTCTTCATCGCACCTGAAAGCGTATACACAATGTCGTTCCAGCCCGGCTTCACGTCGACCCTGGGGAACACGCCGTCGACCCATGCCCATCCGTCCGAGACGTCGGCCATGCCGAGGAAGAAGGAGTTGGGCGCCGCCTTCATCTTCTCGGGGATGAAGACATGAATCGCGAGCGCATCGTTGCCAATCCAGGCAGCCAGAGCGTCGCCCACGATGTCCACGGCTATCTTAGTTTCGGGCGATTTTCCGCTCGGAGTGATCTTGAAGGCGCCTGAGCCCTGCCTGACAACCTCGCGAGAGATCTCGATCTTCGCACCGGTGTTGTCGTTGTCGAACTTCCGAGCTTCCTCGGCCGTATCCATGCTGAACAGATATGACCGATCCATGCCAGTTGCGTTCACCAGGCAGTAACATGAAAAGGTGAACACCACGGCCAAAGCCAGAACCACGAACCTTCTCAAACTGGTCGCCCCCTAGCATTTGATATTGACCCGATTATCGGCCTAACCGAGAACGATCTCGACTGTGTGGACCTTCCCGTCTCCCGAAGCCGGCAGCTCGACTCCGCCCACGTCCAGCCCATCCAAGGTCATCCTCGCAACTCCCCGCGATACATGTTCAGGGTTGAGCACAGTAATCTCGTACGTGGCGCCTCGAAACACGCGTTTCATGTAGAACCCGTCCCAATGTGCCGGGATGCAGGGATCGATACGCAGCCCATTCCACTCGGGCCTCACCCCGAGCAGCCATTCTGAACCCACACGGAACAGCCATGCGGCCGAACCGGTATACCAGGTCCATCCCCCCTCGCAGTAAACATGGGAATCCGGGCCGGCAGCGTTGCCCGCGGTGACGTAGGGCTCCGCCTTATATGTATCCGGCGATAACCCACACCTCACAGGGCAGATGGCCTCGTACATCCGCCAGGCCTCAGATACGTCTCCCATCATTACTGCAGCGATTATGGCCCATGCAGCAGCATGGGTGTAGCGCCCACCGTTCTCACGCGCCCCCGGCGCATACCGACTCAGATAGCCGATCTTATCGTCAGGTTCGCCGTAAGCAGGCGCCAAAAGCACAGGTCCGCACTCCTTCGAAAGGTGCTTGACCACTGCATCCCATGCCCGCTTGTCCCGCTCGCCTGCGATGCCGCTCAGTATCGCCCACACTTGAGCGTTGAGGAATATCCTGCCGTATCTGCAGCTCGGGGCGCCTATTACCGAGCCGTCATCGCACGTTGCACGTATGTACCACCCTCCGCGATGGCCGTCCAGGCTGCCGTCGCCACCTTCCACGTCATCGCTCCAGCCGAACGCATTCACTGCCCCAGCGAGTTCGCTGCAGGACCGCTCATACTTCTCGGCAAGGCACGTCTCTTTACGGCTTCGGGCAATATGCGCAAGATCCGGGAGCATGGTGCAGAGGAACTGAGCCACCCATACGCTCTCCCCGCGTCCGGCTGTGCCCACGGCGTTTAGCCCATCGTTCCAGTCACCGCCGAGTATGAGAGGAAGGCCGCGCTCACTTAGCCTCAGCAGACTGAGGTCGAGGGCTCGCTGGCAGTGCTTCCACACACTCTCCGGCTCTCCATCGCGGTATGGGACTTCCACATCGAGCAGGCTGAAATCATCAGTCTCCTTGAGATAGCTGATAGTGACAAAGGGAAGCCACAGCAGATCGTCAGAATAGAGGCCCCCACCGCCGATTTCCGAAATCGGATGCCACCAGTGGTCGACATGTCCGTCGACATATTGATGTGCGGCATGGAGGGTGATCTGCTTTGCGGTGTGTGATGGGTCAAGAGGAAGGAAGACCTGGCTATCCTGGAGCTGATCACGGAAGCCATAGGCCCCGCCCGACTGGTAGTAGCCGGTTCGCCCCCACATACGGCCTGAGATCGCCTGATACGGGAGCCAGGTGTTGCTCATCAAGTTGAAGGCGTCATCTGGAGTGCTTACCTGATGCGGCGCAAGGAGCTCAGCCCAAAACCGGGCGGCGCGCTCCCGAGCCATGTCGGCTTCAAGCGGATCGCGATACTTGGCGATGAGCGCGCGGGCCTCTTGTTCGCGACCCTCCTCGATAGCCCCGAGCACAAAGGACACACACCTGCTCTCGCCTGGAGGGATTGTTACCTTGACGTGAATGGACCCAATTGCATCAGTCCACTTGCCATTCGAGTTCGACAGAAAGCCCAGTTTTACTGCGGCGGGCATGGAGGCGTCGCCATACATCCCGTAGAATGCCTCTTTGTCCCCCTCGAAGCCTTCCGGAGCAAGGCTCGACGCGTGAAATGCTGTGTAGCCCCATGACCTATTCCACGACCTGCCCTCATCATCGGGGATCTCCCATAGTCTCTTCCGGGCCCACATTGTGGCGAGCGCAGGCTCAAGCGATGTTTCGATGAAGGTTCGATGAAACTCCCGGTGCCAGTCGGGAGAAGCCCCGAGGCACCATTCAAAGCAGGAGAAGAGCGACAGCTCACGCTCATCGCTGCCGTGATTGGTGAGCCTGACAAGCCATACTTCCAAAGGTTCGCCTGGGGGAACCGTAATCGCAAGGGAACTGGCTATCCCTCCGGCCTCCGACTCTATCACAGAGTAGCCCATCCCATGCCTCACCCGGTAGCTCTCAGTGGAGTGCCTGGTAGGCATCCAAGACGCCGACCATATCTCGCCTGAACGGTCGTCGCGTATGTAAACGTATTTGCCCCAGTTGTCCCTGATGATATCTTGCGACCAACGTGTGACCGCGTTCAGTGATGCATGCTCACGCCAGCTGTAGCCTCCGCCGGTTTGCGAAATGATAACCCCCCAATCACCGGGGCAAATGACATTCACCCACGGCCTCGGAGTATGCGGAGTCGTGATCACGTACTCACGCGCTGCTTCATCGAAGTAGCCGTATTTCGACTCGAACTTCGCCACCAAAAGTTCAGCCTCCCCTGCGCATCCATCGCCGTCGTGCTGCATGGCCGCCGTTGGGCCGTTGGACCTTTCTGCCGCTGGGCCGCCTGGCCGCCGCTAGGCCCCTATGATCAAGGCTGCCTGGCGATGCAGGACCCTCGCACGACCAACTCGGCCTGAAACACCTTGCTGATTGCCCGTGAGTCAGCTGCCTCACCCTGTTCCTGCCCTTCCGAAGCTTTAAGGATGTCTACAAGAGTCTGCACAGCACATGCCCCCATCTCCCACGTGGGCTGCCTTAGCGTCGTCAGCCCAGGAGCAACTAGGCATGATGCCTCAATGTCGTCAACGCCGATAACCGAAATGTCATCCGGAACTGCGAGCCCCAGCTCTGCAGCTGCATTCATGACACCCAACGCCATCTGATCATTTGCAGCGAAGATGGCTGTAGGACGATTATGTATGGAAAGAAGTCGCCTCGCCGCCCGAGCGCCTCCGTCGTAGGCGAAGTCACCGTATGCTACGAGTTCAGGCGAGAGCTCCATGCCGTGGGAATTGAGGGTCTCCACATAGCCCCGGTATCGGCTTTCTGAAGTGACCGACCCCTCCACACCGTGCACGAATCCTACTCTTGAATGGCCGAGCTCAAACAGGTACGACGTGGCAGTGCGCCCCAGCTCAACGTTGTCTACAACTAGTGAGGGCACCCATCCCGCGGCATCCGGGTTGTCGATCACCACGACAGGAAAACGCCGACTGCTCAGATTTTTGAGCTCAGATGGGGTGAGACGGTACGTCATCGCGATCACCCCGTCCACCCCGCCGCTGGCGAAACGCTCCGTAACATCCCGCTCACGATCGCCATCGCCATGCGTAGTGCAGAGGTTCAGCGTGTACCCGAGTTCATTTGCCATAGACTCGACTCCGCGGACAACATTCACGTAAAACGAATCGGTAATGTCGGGGATCATGAGCCCGATCATCCCAGTTCGGCGGGCAGCAAGGCCTCTCGCCTGCGGATTTGGCCGGTATCTCATGTCACGCATGATCTTGAGCACGCGACGCCTGGTCTCATCGCTTACGCCCGGCTTGTCATTGATAACGTATGATACAGCTGCTGTAGATACGCTGGCTGCCTCGGCAATGTCGCGGATAGTAGGTTTCAAAACAAGCCACCTCGCATCATCGAGAGTACATCCAGAAAACCGGCTAGATCCTTGCTTAACCGGTTAAGTACGAGGCAGAATATAAGGCGGGCATCACATCCCGCGCGTCGGTAAACCGCCTCGTAGCTTGAAGGCTGCGCCTCTTGAACTCATCGACTATCGACTGCCGACTGCCGATTATCGATCGTCGACTATCAATTATCGATCATCGATCATCGGCTCGTGGACTTAACCGGTTAAGTCAAGCTTAGCAAACATGGGACGCCATGTCAAGCATTTCCCGCACCGGCACTGCACGCATTGACACGTCTGGGGCGGGCTACAGGGTACCGTCAAGGTGGCGGAGGTCGCTCAAAACGGCCTGAAGCTGCATGTTAGATGTGACACCGCGTTCTAGCTGGCCTTTTGGCATGCGTCCATATTATGAACGGGTTTCTCCGGATGTGTCGCGAATCCGGACAATGGTTGATGCATATCGCAACGTATATCTGTATAAAGACGGTGGATGGGACGATCTGGCAGCTGCAACGGCATGCGGTGGTGAGATATGGCGGACCTATGGGGTATTATGCTACTATGTGCCGTCTTCCGTTAGTTCAAATGGGACTATATGTTATGCGTGCTTCGCCTCAGGCGTCGTATGCGTCTATGCGTTCGATTATGCACCAACCATTGTCCGATTTATCGACGCATCTCCGAGAATGCGTTCATAAAATCGACACCTAGATTTTCCCATACATCCGCAGGCCGCCGCCCCGCCCTTCCTACCACCGCTGCTCCTCTCCGGCGGCCGCGACCCACCGCTGCGCCTCTCCGGCTGCCCGAGAAGCTTCGCGTCATCCAAGATCGAAAACGCAGATCCCCAAACCTCGCACACTCTGAGTATCCCCCCAGGCGGACAGTGGCGGCGCCATGCAGGACATGCAGGACATGCGGGCCAGGCAGGACATGTAGGACGTGCAGGACATGCAGGCCAGGCAGGCCAGGCAGGACGAGACTGTACGGCTTCGACGGCGGCCTTCGACTGGCTGTTTCCGAGCGACCACATTGCGCCAGCAGCTCTAGCTTCGTGTTCGCCGAGCGCCAACTGCCTGGGAAACGAGGCGCCAACATCGACAACCTCAATCAGGCAAGTCGGTGGCTAGCATACTGCGGCATGAGAACGTATAATTAGAAGCAGATAGCCGAATGAAATGAGGCCTTGGGGCTTCGTGGGAGGGGGAAAAGCGAATGGATCGCAGGGGTGTTCTCACCAGACTTCTGGCGATTGTGGGCACAGTGCTTGTGTGGATTCCTATCTTGTTTACGGTCCTAACATCCATAGTTGGAACGATATCTAGCCGCGTGTTCCGTTTCGACTATCTGATGCCGGCTGAGCTCTTTCCCGTTGCCTTCGTTGGTGCGCTACTGCTCCTGTGGGCGGCTCTGCGGGCGCGCTCCCATCAGCAACTCATTGGCTGGGGTTTGGGTGGCGCAGTAGTGTTTCTTGGCGGCGGCCAGCTCTATGCCGTCGCTAGCGGGCTAGCCTCAGGTGCAACTGAGCCGACTGGCTGGCCATGGGCACTGGTCATCGCTTCAATCGCCCTGTATTCGTTGGCGCTTATTGAGATGGGCATAGCAGGCATACTACTGGTGAGAACGGTACATCTCCCCCAGTAGTCTGTGGTGCAGAGCATAATGCGATGGAGAGATGCAAAAATGAGAATCAGGACCGCCATTCTTTTCGCGCTCATCTTCCCATTCGGCATCTGCTCACTCCAGGCCATGTCCTGTCAAAGAGAGCGTAACCGAACGGTGGCGAAAGCTGAACCCACCGCTCTGCCGGCGCGTGATGAAGGCGAGCGCAGCAGCTCTTTGGCGACCTTCGCAGGAGGTTGCTTCTGGTGCATGGTCGCACCGTTTCAGCAACAGCCTGGCGTCCGGCGAGTAGTGTCAGGCTATACCGGCGGGCATAAGGAGAATCCCACCTACCAACAGGTAGTAGAGGGCTCCACCGGTCACTTCGAGGCGATTCAGATCACCTTTGATCCGGACACCTGCCCGTACATGACGCTCCTCGATATCTTCTGGCAGCAGATAGACCCAACGGATCCGGGAGGGCAGTCTCACGACCGGGGCGAATCATACCGCACTGCGATCTTCTACCATGATGAAGACCAAAGACTGCTGGCGGAGGCGTCGAAGCAGGCGCTTGCTGAAAGTGGCAGGTTCGACAGACCGATAGCTACCCTCATCCTGCCCGCGTCCGCTTTCTACCCAGCTGAAGAGTATCACCAGGATTACCACGAGAAGAATCCCCTACACTACCAGGCGTACCGGGCCGGGTCGGGCCGCGAGGCCTTCATCGAGAGTCACTGGGAGAAGCCATATGAAGAGGATCTCAAACGACGCCTTACCCCGCTTCAGTACGAAGTGACGCAGAACGCCGCAACCGAACCGCCGTTTCGCAATGAGTTCTGGGATCACTCGGAAGAAGGCATATACGTCGACATTGTCAGCGGAGAACCTCTGTTCAGCTCGGCGGACAAATTCGACTCAGGCTGCGGCTGGCCCAGTTTCACCAGGCCGCTATCGGAAGATAGCTTGAACCTCCCACGACTGAAGTCGCGGGATTCCTGCTTCATCGACCGTTGCCATTGCTGGTCTTACACGGTTTCCACAGGCGTAACTTCCGGCAGTTCCTGCCGTACAGACTAATGCTACACCGTGTTTACAATACGCAGTCCTTCTTCTAGGATGTTCCTGGCAGCGTTTACATCCCTATCATGGCGCGCGCCGCAGTTCGGGCAA
>Ga0116173_1001125_pt1 | contig 22721 bp, 18 predicted proteins | sample AD_UKC085_MetaG_FD_89800 | JGI IMG/M metagenome (GOLD analysis project Ga0116173, IMG submission 89800) | Active sludge microbial communities of municipal wastewater-treating anaerobic digesters from USA - AD_UKC085_MetaG | ecosystem: Engineered > Bioreactor > Anaerobic > Digestate | place: USA...
ACATGTATATAGCGATTGTCGGGGTGGAGCCATTCTCTGGCCAAAGCATGGACTTGCACTAAGGAGGTTGATGCTATACGGGTTTCTCGCTGCAGATAGAAATCCAAATCATAGCCCAATGAGATCAGATTGGCTATCGTTGCTGCGCGGAAAGACACGCTTTCTGTATCGTAACGGTTTACGGATATCAGGTAGTTCTGTGCCGCTTTCAGTTCTTCTGCGCTGACCCCATTCAAGATCAAATCGTCCAGGATATTCATGCTAGTCTTCAGACAGGCTTTATGGTCTTTGGGATCGCTAAAGGCATAAGCATACCAAAACCCCAAATCCTCGATGGACGCGAAATCAAATCCGGTTTGATAGGCATAACCATGAGTCTCCCTCAGAATACTGAACATACGGGATGAAAGGTCTCCCCCCAGGATTTGAGCTAGGACGTGAAAGGCGGAATTGTCGCTTCGTCTGGAGGCAGGGCAGGCGTATCCTCCGATGTGCACAATGGATTGTTCTTTATGCTTGTATTGCACCTTCTTCCCAGCTTTCTGTCGATAGTACTCAGGAAACTGAGGAAGGGGAGGATCATCCGTGACTGGGCAAGAAAAGAATCGCTCACAAAGCTCTTTCAACATATTCGGTTCGATGGACCCCACTATGCAGAGGCTGAAATCTCTGCCCAGATGCCAGGATTCATACCAGGAAATGCAATCGGCCAGAGTGAGAGCCTTGATATCAGAGGCTTCCCCAGTGGCACGAAGCAGGTTGTTATTCTTACCAAATACAGATCCAAACCAGTGATTATACGCCAGTGATGCTGGGAAGTCCATTTCACGGCGGATGCTATCGAGCGCTGCTGTTTTTAATATGTCAAGATAATGTGCATCAAATACTGGCTCAGTAACGATCTCACTAAGCAAAGAAAGGGCATCAGGAAGATCCTGAACATGACACTTTCCCCGAAAAAGCGTACTGTCCAGATGGTGTTGCACTCGGATGTTGAGTCCTTTCTCGCGAGACATTCGCATGAGTTCTGCATGGTTGTGCTGTCGGGTTCCAAACAAACAAAGAGCTCCGCTAAAGTAGTTTTGTCCTGGAATCTTCTCATTTAGCTGACAGAGTGGAGAGGAGAGGGCAAAGCCACAAATGGGATGAGAAGGGACGTAATTGTATACCACTTTCATGCCCCCGGGAAGGACATAATGGTGGAATTCACTAATCTCGGACCTGCCCAGGATTACCTCTAAGCTACAGCCATTTCTTGCAGGATCATAGTCATCAATAACTGGGTCTGTATTTTGTATTATGCGCTTGCCAGGAATGTAGTGGAAATCAGTAGGACCTTGATGATAAACTGCCCAGGTAGAGGGAGACCAATAGCTATTAACCGCACTGATAACATGGTCATTATCAATGGCCTGCACGAGGTTACCATAACTCTGGATTCGGGAAAGATCCTTGTTGAATACTTCAGCTGCGATCAGATCTGCCTTGTGTTCCACACCGTCGAAGCTATATAGCCAAGAGTGGATAATGTCTTTCTTGACCAGTTTCATCGCTCCATCTGGTATTCCCTGATGAAGGATTGTCTCTAATTGAGACATGATGACATCCAGAATCCTCTTTTTGTGGCGTGCCTGAGTGGGAGCCAGGAGGATAACACTAATGCCCGGGATTAGACCACTTATAGAGCTTACTTTGACGTATGAACAAAGCTTTCGAGTTTCGACCAATTCCTTGTGTAGCAGAGAGGATTTGCCAATTGCCAGATGGCGAATTGCAACGTGCAATGCTTCACTATCTGGATGGACTTCCGGTAACTCAGGCAAAGCCAGGGCGATCAGATCCTGTCCCTGTTTGATGCGGCTCTCTAGCAAGTGTTGTCTTCGCCATTCACATTTGACCTGCGGTCGCTTGATGGGCTGGTCCATCCAGGATGAGAAGGCTACAGTGAAGATTTGCGTCAATTCGGACTTGTCGATGTCGCCACTAACAACGAGGAAAGCATTCGATGGCCGGTAATACTTACGATAAAAAGCCTTCAATGTGCCAAGTGTGGCTGAGCTCACCGAATGCTGAGATCCCAGGACGGGATGCGAAAGAGGGCTGCGACGAAAGTATGTAGCTTGAATGTGCTCGATGAAGCTCATCTCTGGATCGCTGTCGTACTGATTGATCTCTTCAATGATGATATCCTTTTCGTTTTGGATGTCTGGCTCTGAGAAATTGGCATGATAGGCCATCTGCGCCAGGAAATCCATAGCCAAGGCTAGTTCTTCACGAGGTAGCATCAGATAGTAACATGTAGCATCAAAATCGGTGTATGCATTGAGTACCATACCCTTCGCCGATGCAAGATTGCTGATCTGATTATCACGATACTTCTGTGTTGTTTTAAATACAAGGTGTTCCAGGAAATGAGCATAACCAAAGTGCCTAGAAGTTTCAGATGCGGAGCCGCTCCTGATGTATAATTGAAGACATACTATTGGATTGGCATGATCCTGATGATAGTATAAGGTGAGCGCGTTCGGCAACCGAAGCTCATCGATCCGGATGTTTGTAATGTCGCTGAACTTCATTTCACAGGACGCGAGATCATCGCATAAGCATTGTGCAGATGGATGGATTCCTCATTTTCAGACTCTACGAAGAAACTCAGTATACGAGGATCATCCTGGAGCTTCAGCGTGATCTCCCTCACGACGTCTTCCACAAACATGGGGTTGTTGTATGCCTTTTCTGTTACGTATTTCTCGTCAACGCGCTTAAGCAAGGAGTAAATCTCGCAGGAGGCAGCGGATTGAGCAAGCTCGATGAGTTCTTCCAGCCAGACGAATCCATCGTAACTGACTTTGATAGTGATCAGACTTCGTTGATTGTGGGCTCCATAGGCAGAGATCTCCTTTGAGCAGGGGCATAGTGAGGTGACGGGGACTATCACACCTATTAGCAACTGATACTCGTCCTTGAGGGAAGCTGTAAACACGCAATCAAAGGTCATGATGGATTCTATCCTGGATACGGGAGCTTTCATGGTCATAAAGTAGGGGAAACTGATATCGATGTATGAGGCTTCAGCCTTTAGTGTTTCCTTTAGCTCTGCCAAAAAGTCCGGTAGATTAGCGATCAGGGCCTCTGTATGATAGTGATGCAAGATCTCGATGAAACGGCTCATATGAGTGCCGCGCATATGATGTGGTAGCTCTACATATATGTTCAAATCGGCAATAGTATGCTGAGTTCCCTTGGTGCGATCTTCGACAACGATGGGATAACGTAAACCTTTGACGCCCACCTTGTCGATCACGATTTTACGGGGATCGCTTTGGCTTTGGATATCTGGGATATTCATATATTCTCGGTGAAGTCCAATTCCTTCATGCCAGCAGATTTTAAAGACACTATGGAATCATCATGTCGGTAATAGATTACACAATTTGCTTGGTCATGATCTTTCGCATATTCCAGCGCGATCTCCGGGGGCATCAGGAATAGAGCTGTAGACAGACCATCCGCCCAGGCAGCTGAAGGGTGCAGTACTGTCACTGAGAATACATCATCCACTGGATAGCCTGTATGCGCATTGATAATGTGATGATAACGGTGATCATCTACTTCAAAGTATTGTTGGTAATCACCGCTGGTGCCCACGCACATATTATGCAATCTAAAGCTTGCTATGGTGTCGTCCACTTTCCGGGGATGGGTAATGTATACTATGGGCTGCATCTTCTCTCCAAAGAAGCAAATGGAGCTGCGGCTATTGATAAAACCACGTTTCAAACCGTGTTCTTGCATTCGCTGAGAGACTTTATCGAAGACATAACCCTTGGCAATGGCGCCGAGAGTGATCTGCATCCCAGATGGCTTGATAAGCTTGTCTTTGGTGTAGTGCAACTTATCAAATCCAACCATCTGCAGCGTTTCTTTGATCAGCGTTGAATCGGGTACAGAGGGTTGCTCAGCATTAAAATTCCAGAGATCCCAGACCGGTTTAATCGTGATGTCAAAAGCACCATCAGTAAGCTGGTAGAGACTGTCTGCTATGACGAGCATCTCGTATAGATCTGGATCCATGGGAAACACTTCCTCAGAGGATGAGTTCATCTGGGCAATCATGCTATTGGGATCGTATTCATCAAACTTCTTCTCAAACTCGGCTACATAGTTGAACATGGCCAGTATGTGTTGGGTAACACTCTTACTGTTTGAACTCCCGGATATCTCTACGATAGTGTCCAGTAAATAGCGGCTATGAGTGTCACTGAATTCGCGGGTGATGTACTTGTAAGCACCGTATGCTATCACCAAAACGAGAATGATGAGGGACAAAACTTCACGTCGCGTCATTATACTATCCTGTATTCCAGAAGTTCAAAACCGACGAGCTTTAGCGTATAGTCCCTTACCACAAAGTAGCTAATTGGTAGAGTGAATAAAAGGGGAAACAATGCGAGCCCGAAAGCAAGAAGGTTTACCAAAGAAAGTACCAGAGAGAGCAGATAGATATTCCATCTCACATCATGGAAATGACGGTAGGACTTTACTATGGCTTTGAACGGGCTGAGCCCTTGAGTCTCCATTAGCACAGGCGCAGGAAGCACGATTGCGATCCAGTAGTTCAAAAGCACAATCCACACCAAACGTAATATGGGATCACTGGCAAAGCCGGGTAATCCAAAACACACTACGTGGATGAGGGCAAAGAAGAGAGCATTTACAATACTGAAAACGAAGTACCGCCCATAGGAACTGAATATTGAGGCGCAAGAGACTCGTTTCAAGCTGTAACTCTGAGGCGAATCGAATAGGCTAAATGGGATCAAAGCAAATGGCAGGAAGATGCTGAACAGTACAGACTTGATAAGCAGGTTCAATACATACTGTATATCGTTCATGGTATCAAGCGATATCACAAAAGATAGGATATAAGCGATAGCTGCGATTGGGATGATTCCCAAGATGATGGCAAACCCGGAAACGGGGACGTATTCGGACCAATGTCCGGATAAGCTACTCCATGTATTCTTCAGTACTGGCATAGATGCCAGGTCGGTTTTAACGGCAGGACTTTGGCTGCCACACGATACACACCAGAGATCATGAGCAGCGAGTCTGGCATTGCATTTCTTACAACGCATTAGCACTCCTTAACATTTAGACCATCCGCAAGATGGGCATTTGAGACAACCTTCCAAGTGCTCGATCGTACTCCCACAATCAGGACACAAGGCCGAACTGGTCTTTCTAACATCCTCCGGAGCATTGACTTCCGGGGATGGATATATCTTGAAACTCTTGATTTCACCATCAGCATGTAGCGATAGAAACTGTTCCAGGGCTTGGCCGACAGCATCTCCGCAGGAAGTGATCATCTTGCCTTTGTACCACATTGGGGATTGACAACGAATACCCTTCAATTGACGAATAATAGATTCTATTTTTATGGATGAACGCAGGGCGAGAGAAGAAAGCCTGGCAATGGCCTCCAATTGAGCGGAAGCACAACCGCCTACCTTACCCATTTGTACAAATACCTCGCAGGCTCCATGAGCATCAGTATTGATGGTAACGTACATGTGCCCACAACCAGTTTCAAGGCGTTGAGTAACTCCATGAGTAATCTCAGGACGCTGTCTTGGGGCTACTTTCTTGTCCGACGCAGGCGCTGAGGGAGCATCCAGACCGGAACCTACCGAGAGCACTTGATTCTCCCTGCTTCCATCCCGATATACTGTCAAACCCTTGCAGCCAAGCTGATAAGCCAGTTCAAATGCAGTTTGAATGTCACTCACTGTGGCGCTGCTAGGGAAATTGATGGTCTTACTAACCGCGTTGTCGGTGAACTTTTGGAAAGCTGCCTGCATCCTGATATGCCACCCTGGATCAATATCATGCGCGGTTTGAAAAATACCTGCCAGTTCATCTGGGATATCTGCAATATGAGCAACACTGCCAGTCTGACTAACTTCTTCCAAAAGTTCCTGGGTCAGCATGCCCCATTCTTCCAGAGCAGCCTCAAACCACTTATTCACATACAGCAGTTTCTCGGTATCCATGACATTCTTCACGTAAACCAGAGAAAACTGCGGTTCGATCCCACTGGAAGTATCAGCGATCATGGATATAGTCCCGGTGGGAGCAATCGTGGTGTGTGTTGCGTTTCGGATACCATTGTTTTGGATGTCTTTGATCAATACATCCCAATCGCAGTATTTCCCTGAGCGCTGCAGGGACCCTTTGGCATAAATGCTCTCAGGGAAATTGGGAAAGCTGCCTTTGATCTCAGCAAGTTCCATACTACGTTTCTTGGCTTCAAAATCGATCACTTCCATCACATGTTCAGCCAATTCCACAGCTTCATGGCTCATGTAAGGTATTTTAAGCTGATAGAGGAGATCTGCCCAGCCCATGATGCCTAATCCGATCTTGCGGTTTCCTTTTGCCATTTCTTCGATCTGAGGTAGGGGAAACTTGGATTGGTCGATCACAGAATCCAGGAATTCTACGCTGTCTCTAACCACTCCCTTTAGCAGAGGCCAGTTGAGATCATCGTTGTCGACCATCTGAGCCAGATTAATGGAGCCCAGATTGCATGCTTCATTCGGCAATAGAGGCTGCTCTCCGCAGGGATTGGTAGATTCGATTTGCCCCAGGGCGGGTGTGGGGTTTGCAGCATTGATCCGATCGAGGAATACAATCCCCGGTTCTCCGTTTTGATGAGCCATCTGCACGATAAGATCAAAAACCTTACGGGCATTGAGTTTTCCAGCCACTTCCCTGGTATGTGGGGAGATCAGATCATAATCGTCATCAGTGGCTACAGCTTTCATGAATTCCTCTGTAAGCCCCACACTGATGTTGAAGTTGGTCAAATCGCTGGTATTTTGCTTGCACACGATGAAATCCAGGATTTGAGGATGATCCACATTCAGGATGGCCATATTTGCGCCCCTACGGGTGCCACCTTGTTTTACTGCATCAGTAGCGGCATTGAACACCTTAAGAAATGAGATGGGGCCACTGGATACGCCATTGGTGGAACGTACTCTGGCATTCGCCTCTCGCAAGCGGCTGAAAGAGAAACCGGTACCCCCGCCACTCTTGTGAATCAGTGCAGCATTCTTGATGGATTCGAAGATGCTTTCCATGCTGTCTTCAATGGGAAGCACAAAGCAAGCAGATAACTGCTGAAGATCGCCGCCAGCATTCATCAATGTTGGTGAATTTGGTAGAAAATGGCCGCTATCTAGCAGGTCATAATACTTCTCAAATAGGGCTTCATCACCGCCGGAGATGTTCCGTGCCACGCGACGAATCAATGTGGGCCAATCTTCAATGCATTCACCTGCAGCGTTTTTGGCAAAATACCTTTTTTCCAGTACGACGAGCGCGTTTTCACTTAAATGCATGTCATACCCTCATTTGGCTGGTAAAGCCAGGATCTCACGCGCCTGCTGCGGAGTGGCAATCGGACGACCTATCTCGGTGGCGATGCGCGCTAGCCGGGCCACCAATTGAGCGTTGGAATCGGCTACTACTCCTCTGTGATAAAAGATGTTATCTTCAAAACCAGAACGGATATGACCTCCGGTTACCATAGCCATCATTGAAGTGGGAATATGCCATCTCCCAATGCCTGCAACCGCCCATGTAGCTGTAGGTATTTCCTCGGCCAGATGCTCAATCATATACAGTAAGTTCTTCGGCTTTCCGCTCATACCTCCGGGCACTCCCAGGACAAACTGGATGTGCAAAGGACTATGGGTAATGATGCCTTTCTTTACCAATCGTGCGACCACATCGATCATGCCAGATTCATAAACCTCCACCTCGGGGACTACATTGTATTCCTTAAAGGCTTCAGCAAGGCGAATGATGTCCTTCGGGTGGTTTACAAAGATATCGTCCCCAAAGTTTAAAGTCCCGGCGTTTAAGGTGCCCATATCGGGTTTCAATGATAATGGGGCCAGGCGCTTTTCAAATGCTTCGCCAACTGCGCCCCCTGTGCTGATCTGAATGATGACTTCGGGAACTGCAGCCCGGATGGCTTCGATGGAATCCTTAAAACGTTCCAGGCGCTGAGTGGGACTGCCGTCATCTTCTCTCACATGGAGATGAATGACTCTTGCTCCAGCCTCAAAGCAGGCCTTTGCCTCACGAGCTTGTTCTTCCGGTGTAATGGGAAGATTCGGTTGGTCTTTGCGGGTAGTTTCGGCCCCCGTGATTGCCGCGGTCAAGATGATCGGGTTCATAATAATCCTCTATATTCTACATTATTTACTAGTCAATGAACCAGCTTTCAAAGAGTCGGACCCTTTTCAAGCTGCCTGGCGTAGTGGATAGGATCCTTGCTGCCAGAGCGGAAAACTTCTGTTCGTTATCACTTACGAAAAAGCTATCTTTGCCGGGACGTCCATCGTGTTCGGCCGGGATCAACATGCCCAGGTAACGGGCAATTGCTTCAGCGCTATCCACTAGGTTAACTTTATGACCAAGGACACTTTGGATGGTGTCTGCCAGTAGGGGATAATGAGTGCATCCCAATACCAGTGTGTCAATATCCAGATCAAGGAGTTCCCTGAGATAGGTATAGGCAACTTCACGGGCAATGGGGTGATCCTGCCAGCCTTCTTCCACAATGGGCACGAAAAGGGGACAGGCATAGGAAAAAACTTCTGAAGTAGGGACCAGTGCCTTGATGGCTTTGGAGTATGCCTCGCTTCGGACGGTGCCCTCGGTTCCAATAACCCCGATGCGCCCGTTTTTGGTGGAACTTACAGCCACTTCGCTACCGGGATCAATCACTCCAATGATCGGAATATCCGTCATTTTCCGTAAAGCGTCGAGGGCAACAGCGGATGAGGTGTTACAGGCCACGATTAGGGTCTTGATCCCTTGTTGAAGGAGGAAACGGGCATTCTGCACGGAGTAATCAATGATCGTATTTGGAGATTTGGGGCCGTAGGGCACCCTTGCAGTATCTCCAAAATAGATCAGATCCTCTTCCGGAAAGGCATTCCTGATGGCCCTGTAAACCGTGAGACCGCCAACCCCGGAGTCAAATATGCCAATGGGCTTCTTCATCTTCTCCTTCCTGATTTATTCGATTTGCTGGCAATTTTTCCATGGCTGTGTTTAGCGTCAACTCTTATTCTTGGCTTCCTGGCTTTAGCCTGTCTCTGAACCCGGTGATAGTGCTTATGATCATCGACTTCTCCGGTGAGTTCCAGATAGATATCGTCACTAACCTCCATGATTCGTACTTTTAGGGTATCAAGCAGCTCAAATGAATCATTATTGGTGGGATTGACGTGACGCATCGCCCAATCCTGATACTCCCATTTTCCGCGTCCAAATTGGTCTTTCTTCAGCATTGCGGAGACCGGCATTTCGTTCAGCCTCACGATTACTCCACTGCTATTTGCAGATATGACCAATCCGGAATAGGCTTCCCCGATCTTGTCCTTCATATAAGTGGCGCTGTACACTCTTTCGATATCACGTTCTGCCGAGTCCGCCTGGAGTTCCTGTTCTGAAGCCACTGTTGCCCAATGCTTCACCAGTAGCGACGTGGGCTTGTCTTTTTCGCTTCCAAGTACGTATACCTTACACAAGTGATGGATTACCAGATCGCATAAGCGGCGAATGGGGCTGGTAAAGTGAGTATAGTTCTCCAGTGCCAGGCCAAAGTGACGAATATGCTGGGTGGAGTACTTGGCCTTTTTCATGCTGCGCAGGATGATACGATCAAAGACCCGATGATAATCATGATCGGGCAGAGAATCCAATAAGCGTTGAACACTTCGGTTCATATCTTCCTGTTCGAGGTAACCAATGCCGTAAAAGCTCAATGTCTCGATCAATTTATCGATCTTTCTCCGATCAGGATCTTCATGGATGCGATATATGGAGTATGGCGCTTTGTGAGATAATAATGCAGCGACATATTCATTCGCCACCAGCATGCAGTTTTCGATCAACTTGTGGCTTTCAGTTTCCTCAGCGATGCCCAGGTGATGAACGAATCCCTCAGCATCGTATTCATATTCAATCTCAGGTAAATCGAAGAATATGTAGCCAGCATCTTTACGAATGCGACTCAGCTGACGCGAAAGCAAACGAGCTTCCTGCAAAGCCTGTACCAAGGCATCCGAGAGCTGATGATTCTTGCCCTCAAATAGATCATCTACTTCTTCATAAGCCAGTCGTGCATCGGACCTAATAACGCTTTCATACATGCTCTGATGGATCACTTTGCCACTGAAGTCAAAATCTGTTTCCACTGTCATACATAGCTTTTCCTCATCCGGGCGTAAACTGCAGATGAGGTTGGAAAGCCGTTCTGGGATCATGGGGATTACTTTCTTGGGGAAGTAAAAGCTGTTCCCTCTGCGTGAGGCTTCTTGAAAGGTAAGGCTCGAAAAAGGCAGATAGTGGGCCACATCTGCAATGTGCACCCAGAGTTTCCATCCCTTGTCATTCCTGATGATTGAGATGGCATCGTCGAAATCCTTGGCTGAAGCGGGGTCAATAGTAAAAGTGAAGAGTTTGCGGAGATCTTTACGCTTTGCGATATCGACCTGGCTGGGGCTGTCACTAAGTTGTTTTACTTCGGCAAGCACTTCATCGGGAAACTCAAGGGGAAGGTTGTATTGCCGGATAACCGCCAATAACTCTACTTGAGGGTCACCGGATTTCCCCAATATCTCTGTAATGTTACCTCTGGGCATCTTACCCTCCAGTTGCAACCCCCAGTTCGTAACGCTTAGGATTACCTTCTGTCCTGGTTCAGCACCTCCCAGATCGTTAATCTCAAACCAATTGTGGATCTTGGGATTGGAGGCCACAAAGATCCAACGGTTCTTCACTTTGGCTATATCACCGGGGATCTGTGTGTTTGCCCGCTGTACGATACGTCTCACGATCCCATAATCACCTCTGCCTTTACGCACGTGAGGTTCGATCAGCACTTTATCGCCGTGATATGCGTTCAGAGTATCTTCGCTATCCACGAAGAAATCTCTGTCGACTGAGCGCACGAAGGCAAATGAACGATCTCGGGATAGAGATGTAGCATCAAAGACGCCCTCGATCAGTTTAGCATCAGTTTTCTCTTTCTCGGAGGATGGGGATGGGGAAGAGGGGGGGGCGATCTGCTTTTGTTCCTGCAGCCGATAGCGCTTCTTCTCTTTCACTATCTTCCCTTCCAGACAAGCTTGAGCAAGATACTGACTAACGGATTGTTTACTCTTCTTTGTAGATCCGACCTTTACACATATCTCACTATATGTGAGTCCATTAGGATACACATTTGAGAGTATATCTGATATTCTATCTTCTATATTGCTGTTATCCATATTTATACCTTAGTATTCCTTTCCGATCTTTGTTCTGAGCAGTTCCATCAGTGCGGGTTCCTCTTCTCGAATCTTGCTAAAGCGCAAGCTCTGTCCTCTAAAAGGATCAAGCCTTCGGGGAAGCTTAAAAGTGGAAAGCATTACTCCATACTTGTCCTTGTAAAAGCAACCGAACTGCGAATATGGTCGGCTGATCCTGATAAATGCGTAGTACACCACTATCTCAGTCTCATACATCATATATTCTGTTTGTATGAAGTAAGGCAGCAAGTTACCAATCACCAGGATCATTCCCCCAAAATAGAAGAGTGGCATGTTCCATGATATTATCGTAAGCTTGAACAACAATACTGATAACAATAACAGGAACGAAATGAGGAACAGCGAATGAACTGGGCGTTCTACAAAAGGCCAGGATCGCCAGCTTAGTAATGGTTCACGCGACATTTTGGACAATCTCCCTGCACTTTTCGATCTCTTCCTTGATGATCAGGATATCGTTGAAAGTGTTTGGCGTAGAGAACTTCGAGCCCAGAGTATTGGCTTCTCTCTGCATTTCCTGTGTAATGAAATTGAGGGTCTTGCCAATATCACCTGCGCGGGTATCCAGACAGTCGATAAATGTCTTGATGTGCGATCTAAGGCGGCTGATTTCTTCCTGGATGTCGTATTTATCCACGTACAAGGCTAGCTCTTGCAGTAGTCTCTGCTCCATGTTCTCAAGTTTGTATGTATCTACCATATCGCTTATCCGTTTCTGCATGGAAGTAAATAACTCCTGTTTAAAGGGGGCAATGCACTCTGTGATGCGGTCCAGAGCAGGATCAAGGGCCTGAATTGAGGCTCTAAGCACAGTCCTAATACTCTCTGCTTCTGCTCTCATTGACGAATTGATCTCGGCCAGGGCACCATCCAGGCACTCGTGTAGAATATCCTGCAAGAGTTGGTCTTGATCCAGCTGGTTCTTAGCTTCGATCACTCCAGGCTCAGCCAGCAGGAACTCAATAGGCACATCACTCTCTATATTCAGCGCGGTCTGAGCCTGGCATATGATATCGTGGTATTTCTTTAGCTTTTGCTCATTGAGTGCCAGTTTGGGCTCCCGATGGTCGCTAAAGTTCATGCGTAATTCCACTGTACCCCGAGAGATAATCTCGGGTATCTTCTTCCGAATAGGATACTCGAAGAAGCTCAATTCTCTAGGCAAATAGAGTTTTAAATCAAGATACCTGCCATTGATGCTCTTAATCTCTATATCACATTCTATATCATTTCTTCCGATATGACACTTACCATAACCGGTCATACTCTTCATGTTGTCTCCTTGTAATTCTAACTTACTACTGGCATGGGGGATAGCTTGATCGGCAACGGGCAGTAGTGCGCCCAGGCATGTTTACATAACATGTCTTAATGTAAAACCTCTACTCACAGATTAAAGTCCCCGCTGTGGCGTCTATCACCTTCGCCTCAATCAGGCTCCCGATTTGAGATTCCTTGCCGCTAAGAACAGCAATCTTAAAATCCCGGGTCTTGCCACTTATTTGTTCCTTACTTTTTTTACTGATATCCTCTACATAGACTTCCACTGTTTTTCCGATCTGATTTTGAAACTTCCTATATGTTATGTCTCGTTGCAGGTCGATCATGCGCTGGAGACGCTCTAAGCGAGTCGCCTCCGAAAGCTGTTCCTGATAGTCTGCCGCTTGGGTTCCAGATCTGGGGCTATACTTAAAACAGAAAGCATAATCAAACTCTATTTCCTGCATGGCTGCCAGGGTGGCTTCGAACTGAGTCTCAGTCTCTCCTGGGAATCCAGCTATGAGATCAGTGGTTATCGCTACGTTTGGTATAGCAGATCTCAGCTTCTGAACTCGGCTGAGATAATGCTCGTAAGAATAACCCCGGTTCATCCTATCTAAGGTCTCCGTATCGCCGCTTTGCAGTGGTAAGTGTATATGTTCGCAAATCTTATCGCAATCTCGCATCGTTTCGATCAACTCATCAGAAAAGTCCTTGGGGTGCGATGTGATGAACCGCAGTCGATACAATCCCTCAATTTCATTGATAGCTCTCAATAGCTTTGGGAAGCTAGTATCCTGCCAGCTATAGGAGTTAACGTTTTGCCCAAGCAGGGTAATGTCTTTCAATCCCATATCCAGAGCCCGTCGTACATCGTTGACGATCTCCTGATAAGGTCTGCTGCGTTCGCGTCCCCTTACATAAGGCACGATGCAATAGGTACAGAAATTGTTACATCCTCGAATGATCGTTACAAAGCCACAACGGGAACCTGAGTGCATTGGCATCAGTTTCTCATAAACCTCAGAGCTATCGAAATCCAGCAGCGCTGATGGTTCACCTTTCAGGATAGCCGGCAAAGCTCGATATTGATCCACCCCCACCACGTAATCGATCCCTGTATCCTCAGATAGTAGCTTCTGTCCTATCCTTTGCGCCATGCATCCCAGCAGTATTATCTTTAAACCCGGTTTGCTTTTCTTCCGATGCCGTTCGTTGGATATCCGGCCCAATACTCTTTGTTCCGCGTGTTCCCGTACGGAGCACGTGTTAAATAGCAGCAAATCTGCCTCATCAATACCATCGGCAGGCTGGTATCCCGCTTCATTCAGGATCGAAGCGACTAATTCACTGTCAGCAACGTTCATCTGACAGCCATAGGTTTCTATGTAGTATTTCATTTGTTATTCCTGTTAATGGCTTCCCTGATTAGAGCTGATGTTATGATGATCTGACTCAATACACTCGGATCGATGGTCTGTGAAGCATCACAAATGCTTTCACATGGATTGATTTGACTCTCGATCATGAGTCCGTCCGCCCCTGCGGCAACAGCAGCCGAAGCCAGTGACGGCACCAGATCACGATTACCGGCTGCATGTGAGGGATCAATGATCACAGGGAGGCCGCTTTTGTTCTTCATCACAGATATGGCCGAGATGTCCAGAGTGTACCTGGTTTCTGTCTCAAAGGTGCGAATTCCCCGTTCGCAAAGTACCACGTTTGGGTTTCCGCTCTCGATGATATATTCTGCCGCTGCCAACCACTCATCGTAAGTGGCAGCTAATCCTCGTTTTAAAATCACTAGGTTGTCTATCTTACCCATCTGTTCCAACAAAGGATAGTTATACATATTTCTGGTACCCACTACGAGAACATCAATGTTTCGAGCCATAAATTCCACTTTATCTACTTGCGTGCATTCTGATACGGATTTTAGATCCAATTCTTTTGCCACTTTCCCCAGATACAACACGCCGGCATCCCCCAATCCTCGAAACGAATGCATGGAGGTGCGCAGCTTGTAGGCTCCGCCACGCAGATACCTGATGCCACACTTTTTGAGCTCTATGGCAGTACTATATAAGCTTTCATAGGCGTCCACAGAGCAAGGTCCGGCGATGATCTGGAAGCCCCAATAATCTATCTTGTTTTCCATCTTGCATATCCAACCGATATTCCGTCATTGCACACCATGAAATTGGACGCGCCAAATCTGTCCAGTATTTGCAGAACTAACTCAGCAGCGATCTTCATAGTGTACAAGCCCTGAGTATCGTCATTGATGGCGGCCGATACTACTATTCTGTTGTTATCAATATCGCTTTGCAGACTACGCAATTCATCTTTACTAAGAATAATGCCATTCATCTCCATGGCCTGTGCTTCAGGTACTCCCAGTATCAGGCTGGCCAATAGAGTAGCGGTAAGTCCAACTCCCACGATCTGTTCAAAACTCGTGGCCTCTACTGCTTCCAGCGCTTCTACAATAGATCTGCAGTGATCAGTCTGAGCTGCCAGAGCGATCAAACCCAGGTCCAGGGATACTCCAGCAAAGGCTTTTGTATTGGTACGCCAGACCAATTCGGTACTACTGCCTCCGATGTCAAAGATCAGAGACCTTTTCCCTTTCAGGGCTATCTCGGCCCCATACCAGGCATATTTCATTTCTTCCTTGCCGGATATGATCTTCGTCCTGATCTGCCAATCCATACTTAATTTATCCAGCAGTTCTAGGGCGTTCTCGGCTTTACGCATTATTCCCGTGGCCAGGAGGGTTTTCCCGGAATCCAATTTCGCGTCGCAGGTCAATAGCGCTTCCAGAGCTGGGATCTCGGAAACCAGATCATGAAAGGGAAGCCTGCCGTCGGATATAGATCTGGCCAGGCGTGTGCTGATCCAGGTTTTGTGGATTACTTCGTGAGTTTGAAGATCCCATAGACAGTAGTTGAGATTGTTGGAACCCATATCAAACACGCTCAGATACTTGGCATCCGGTCTGGATAAGCTTAGAAAATCTCTCATGATCCTGCCAGAAATGTCATAATTATCCACCTCTTCCCTCTTCCCCGCTTGGGGACGATTCCGAAACAGCTTCTTCCAGTCTTGCACATTTGTGGGGATGCTATCGATCTGGCGCGCATTGGGATACTCCTTTACACCAGCTATCAATACCCGCTCCTCCGGGTAGTTATCCCGGGGGATATAGAGCATAGCTTTGCCGGCTGTCAGTATCTCGGCGAAAGTGCTGTAACCCGGCTTACAGAGGATCAGATCGGAGCTTTCGATAATGGCGCTAAAATCCTCATTGGGCATTAGTAATCTATGGTTATCGGCTTTGCAGTGCTCATTGGTAGAAAGCACAATCCCATCCCAGGCCTCGCAGATGTCGTCAAAGTCTATCTTCATTGCGCCTTCGCCACCGAACATTATACTGAGAATGGTATCGTTACTTTTCTCAAGAACAGTAGTTGGTTTGCGGGCAAGTAATCCGGTAAACTCCGGATTGCGAAAGGCCGGCACACTCATCTCTGTCCCCAACGAAGGCATGTAGCATCTATCCAGCCTTTGATATAGTCCAAAGATGGTATTGATCACGATAGACATATCCGGATCATCGGCGTATAGATCCTGATAGATAAATACCCAGTCAAAGTTGCTAAGTCCAAACACCGGTACCTCAGCGTAGCCCGCGGCTTCAATGATGAAGTAAGGGATATCCGCTATTACAAGGTCAATTTGTTCTCTCTGCAGCCAGAGAGATTCCTGAGCCACCAGTTCTTCCCGGTGCGAAAAGAGTTCCAGCAGCATTGCTCTGGTGGCTGACAGATCGACCTTTAGATTCTCACCGTGTACCACTCCCCCATCCAGTCTGCATTTACGGTAACTGCATTTGTCTTCAGGGAGAGATTCATAGAGATACTCTGGGCGGTCGGTGCAGATATATACATAGACCCCAAAATCAATCAACGCTGCTGCCAAAGCCGCCATCCTGGTGGCATGGCCAAATCCGTGATTGGAAGGATACAAGGCAAAACGGTACAATGATATCTCCTAATGCAAGATGAACTTACGCTCAGTTTCCGATGCTTTGATTTCCACTAACAACTGGTTGGGCAGGCAGATAATGGGCACATTCTCCACCCAGGACATCTTGACGCAGCGTTTATCGTGACAATCGGCAAAAGCCATACGCACGCGTGAATCCTTTATCTGAACAGTATTATGCTCATCTATCCTGATCATCCTGTCTATCCCCAGATCATAATCTCCCCACAGATGGTTCTCCTTGTAGATATATACGCGCCTGGTGGATTCCCTTTTATTCGTATAATGAAAGGAAAACAGCATCGCAGCCAGGCACAGCACCAGAAGGACGATATCACTGATGCTCAGCTGGTTCCAGATCTTACTTTTCATATACCCCATAGATGTCGGTCCCGCAGTGAGGGCACTTCCCCACTCCGGTCACCTGAAAACGGATGGAACTGTAGGTGCGGGAAACAATCACTTTACCGCAATTCTTGCAGTTAGTATGCGTAAAGTCGTCGCTGCCGAGGTTGCCTCCATACACGTAGCTGAGTTTAGCCTTAGTCAGATTGATAGCTCTTTTCACATCGTCAAACCCGGTGGCATGATTGGTCATTTGATAGCTGGGGTGATAGGCGGAAATGTGTAGCGGCATATCAGGATTCAGAGCGTTGATAAATTCAGCCATGGCCAGGATGTCAGCCTTGGCGTCATTGAGTCCCGGAATCAGGAGCAGGGTCAATTCCAGATGCTTGCCTTGGTTCACACATTCTTCAATGTTGGTAAGCACTGTCTGCAAATCCCCCCCGCAATAATCCCGGTAAAAAAATTCCTGCATGCCCTTCAGGTCTATGTTCAGAGCACTAATCAGTGGTAGCAGCTCTTTGAAGGGAGCTTCATTCAGATATCCATTGGTGATCAGCACGATTTCCACTTCCGGGTAGTGCTGGGCAAAATCGAGGATGTACTCATACCAGGTAAGCGGTTCAGTATAAGTGAAGGCAATTCTGGGCGTGCCGGGAGTGTATTGATCGATGGCGCTTCGCAACTCTTCAATGCTTATTTCCTGGGTGGGGGCTTCAAACTGGCTGATTTGATAATTCTGGCAAAACTTACAATGCAAATTGCAGCTATTTGGACCCAGGGACAGGATGCGCGAGCCTGGATGATAATGATAAAGAGGTTTCTTCTCAATAGGATCTAGGGCGATAGCGGCTGCTCGCGCGTAGTTTACCGCATACATGGTTCCAGCCACGTTCATACGGCTACGGCAGAGTCCTGTCTCTGAATCCACTATTGCGCAATGATGCGGGCACAGCTCACAGCGTAAGGTTTTGCCGCTGATGGTGCTGTAATATAGTGCTTCGCGTATTAATTCAGGCATTTCTCTATCTCCCGGATGTGATTGTCCAGGGCGGATGCGTTTTCCGTCAAGACTAATCTTGCCGCCGCGCCCATCTCACGAGCGAGTTCCTTATCATGCAGGATTAGCCTGATATCCTCTTCCAGAGTTTCCTTCGAGGAGACAAGGATTCCCCTCTGTTGCCGCAGTAACTCCACTGAGTCGCGACATGAGGAGTGATGGTTACCGATGATTACGGGTTTGGCATAGTACGCCGCTTCCAGGGGATTGTGCCCCCCGAAGTCATAGAAACTGCCTCCGATTATCGCCAGATCACAAATCGCGTAACACTTAGCCAACATCCCCAAAGAGTCAATGATCAGGATTTCCGATGAATTCTTCAATTCTGACAGTAGACTATACTCCTGCTCAGCCATCAATGCGACGATTTCCTTCACGCGTTTGGGATGCCGTGGGGCCAGAATCAGCTTCAGCTTGGAGTGGGCAGCCTTCAAAGACTGGAAAATGCTCAGAATCAGTTCTTCTTCGCCGGGGCGGGATGATCCCCAACAAATAATCTGATCATCGGGAGTATAATACCATTCCCGTTTTACGTCGTTGACAGAATAGTCTGGAAGCTCCAGGGCAAACTTGAGATTGCCGGAATATATTGCCTTTGAGGGAAAGAGTTGGTTAAAGCGTTCTGCATCTGCCATGCTCTGGGCCAGAATGCCCTTCACACTGGATGCCAATAATCCAAGGAGGGGGGATAACATTGTAAAAGACTTCAGGGTCCTCGGTGAAATCCTGGCATTGATAAAGATTACCGGCACCTTATGCTTGGCTGAAGCGTAGAGCATATTGGGCCAGATCTCGGTTTCAGCAATTAGCACCAGTTTCGCGCCGCATCTGTCCATCTGTCGCTCTCGCAAATGCGGGATATCCAGAGGGGCAAGCCGTATCGGCAAATTCAGGAAAAGGCTCTTCGCGCGTTCACGTCCAGTTACTGTGATCGTATGAATCGCCAGACTGTGGCCACGCTGGGATAACTCTCTGATCAGGCTGACCAGAGCGTTAATTTCGCCCAGAGATGATGCATGGATCAGGATATCTGCCTTGGTAAAGGATGAGGATAGGGCCTCACGGTAGTTCTTGCTGCCCAGATAAATCCATAGCAGAGGGTAGATAAAAAAGTACACTAGCTCGATAATGAGTCTGTAGAGGTAAAAAAAGGCTATAAGCAGTATCTTCGTCATCATCAATAAAAAATGGACGCCAAATGCGGCGTCCGAAAAATGGCGGGAGCGACGAGACTCGAACTCGCGGCCTTCTGCGTGACAGGCAGACGTTCTAACCAACTGAACTACGCCCCCAGCGTTGTTCTGTATGCGTATGTTGAAGCAGCTTCAAAGAGAGGCACTTTTTTGTCAAGACTTTTTTGCACACGTCATGCCTATAGTCCTTTTTGCAGAAGGGTAACATGCAGCAAGAGCGCTGGTTATCCCGCTAGAATTTATACTCAGATATCAGGGGTGAGATATGTAGAGATCCATCTTCTCCTATTGGCCTGTACGCGTCTTGAAGCCTTTGCTGCCTGACACCCTGAGCACATGTCAAATACATCCCAAACACATCCTGAGCTACGTTCAGGTAGTGCTCAGGATGTTATGGGAATGATTCCAGGTTACAAGGGCGGGAGCTATTGTGCGCGGATCTGGTAATGATATATCCTGGTTTGAACCCCATTTGGCTCAAACGCGTCGTCTATCCGCTTCCAGCCGTACTTTTCGTAGTATCCATCATGATCGGTGCTCAGGTACACGGAATCATATCCTGCTGCCATGGCTAAGCTGATCCCGTGATTGAGCAGCATCTTACCCAGAGCTTTACCTCGGTAATCCGCTTCAATATAGTGACACGCGTACCATGGCCACAGATCATGACGACTGGTGAAGTCGCTGATCAGCAAAGCGCCGCACCCGATGATCTTGCTACCATCGCAGAGCAGAAAGAAACGCGGTAGCTTTTCTCCATAACGGGTTATGGCATCCCGATAGAAGTTTAGATTGCGTTCAGAGCCCCATTTCCCGTGGATGTACCGGACAGCAGTTTCGAGTCCACCTTCATAATCATGAGCGTCTATGATCTGTAAATTATTCTTATGCATAATGTCTCCTCATGTATCTGTATATCATTTAGTTTGTTAGATAGGCTTTATTATCTTAGGGTACTATGGGTGGTCCCGGATAGCCGTCAATCTCCATAGAAATTGAAACTGACGGCTTCCGGATCTTATCTATACGCTATTGTTCGTAAGCTTCCGATGCTTCCCGGTTCTTCTGTAGCTTCTCACAAACATAGTCCGGGCATTGCTCGCAATCGCTTAGTCCTTTGGCCAGAGCACATGGTTTGATCTCGCAGAGATCGCGGCAATAAATACCCATCCGTCCTCCACCGAGGCATCCTTCGCAATTGATATCGGATATCTGGAAGGGGTAACCGAAGAGCTTGGTCCATTTATCGGCAATTTGCTGCCGCATGGCATCGTCATCAGCTTGGGTAGCACGATAATTATCGCAGAGGGCACAGTTTAATCCACAAGGGGCCTTTAGTATATCAGACATGATTATTCCTTTGTTCATGTTGAGGTTAATTTTTTAGGAATTGCGGTTTCGTGCAGAAAACCGCCGTTTCAAGTAAGACGGATTATTTAGTATGCGAAGAAGAGACAGCCAATAAGGGCTGCTTGATCAGCGCATTGAATAATGCATTATGGGTATGTCCGCTTTCTTACTTGTTATCCGGCATCGTGGCTTCCTTGTGAGTTGATTGGAGTCAAAGCTTCATAGGGTCTGCTTATAGTCAAGGATTATTCTATTCTTTCAACGATCCATAATTGACTATTTCTGTTAAGTGATTCTATTTCTATCTGGCATCACTATTGAAACTACGGTTACAGTTAAATACTCTGAGCGATCAAGAGTAACGGGATTACGAAATGTACTCTCGCTTTCCACTCCGGTCACCCAGCAATCGGTTCCATAGCGAATGGCGATATTATTGCCCCAGTGTGGGAATATATTGTCGATGGTAGAGCAATCCCCGACCAAATCCTTGATGCCTGGGCACCTAATGGCCAATACTGGGGGGGGGGGGGAACTTTGAGTAAGGGCAAATCCAAGAATGGGCGTAGACGAACGATCTTGAGATCTTCAAATCCAACGTTTGAGATTAGTATATCTTTAGATCCATTTACTCGAATTGCATCCTTTTTACAATCTGCTTCAGTCAATATCAGGCTCGTTGGATCCGATAGGATCAAAAATCTCAATTCCGTTTAATCAGACCCAGCTCCCTTAAGACAGATATTGGAGTGCATTACAATCTGATCACTGAAATTGTAAATCCCGGGTGGAATGATAATCTGAGTGTGGACAAGTTCTGAATCAACGTTAGAATTGATCCACTTAATTAACTCATTGAAGGTTAACGAATTATCGAATCCTTCACCAGATTGTGCTTCAGGGATTGGGGTGTCGACCCCTTCGAATTGATAAGTTACATCGTCCGGTATATCAGATACATCTATGAAAAACACAGAATCGATAATGGCATTTGATCCAGCAGATTCCCATGCGGCTATTGGAGCAAATGTCATCTCACTGTCAAGAAACTCGTTATCAAGAGAAACCAGCCAGGGATCTCGAGTAGGATCTGCCATCAGCAAGCATGATAATGAAAGCAGAAACAACATAATTATGTATTTGTTCATTTTCATAAGCACCTCAATATATGGATATATCAGCATAAAAATACACTTTCGAGCCATCCCAGGTGGGGGCAAGCATATAATACTCCACCACATCAATACCAGTAGCTATGAGCTTTTTGCCTTCACCCGTATCAAGATCCCTTACCCATAAATCTTCAGGACTTCCCGGGCTGACATAAAACACCTTATTGACAGAAGTGCACATAACTCCCGAGAAATTGTAGGGACTATACTCCTTTATTGGATAATTGACTCCACTAATATTAGTCTTGTCGAAGATTCGGATTGAAAAGTTATTATAAGTTGGGTTAGATTTATGAACAATATAGCGTTGATCTTGGGATATTGAGAACATTGTATAGGGAGAACTGCTCCCCCCTTGAGTGTCAACAACACTTCTATCGCTACCATCAAGTCTGGAGCGAAACAATCCTGCTTTTTCGTAATACACATAATTCTCTGTTTCGGAGTAGCAAGGATTGACCGATACAGTGTCTGGGCTTGGAATAATATCTGATTCTTCTGTAATTAAATTTAGCCAATACATATATTCTGTTGCTTTGCTAGGTTCTCCATATCCTCTCGATGAATATGTAATATAGTTCCCCAGATCTGAGACGATGGGGTTTCTTAGGGTTCTGATGCTTTCCGAAGTAAGCTGTCTGGATAGCATTGTGTTCAGATCAAGCTCATGTATGTTCTTATCTCGGGAGGCAAAATAGAGCTTGCTGCCGTCTGGAGATTGAGACAATCGGGCTGGGTTCTGCTGAAGAGTATAGATATTGTCCGTAATACTCACCGGACGAATAGAATCCGTCTCTGATATCCACAGCTTATCACCATAGAAGATGATCCGATTGTCTTTGGTCATGTAGATATTGGCTAATCCCGGAGTGTTAAAAGGAGCCTTCTTTATCCT
>Ga0116173_1001157_pt1 | contig 22286 bp, 11 predicted proteins | sample AD_UKC085_MetaG_FD_89800 | JGI IMG/M metagenome (GOLD analysis project Ga0116173, IMG submission 89800) | Active sludge microbial communities of municipal wastewater-treating anaerobic digesters from USA - AD_UKC085_MetaG | ecosystem: Engineered > Bioreactor > Anaerobic > Digestate | place: USA...
AAGTTGAAAAATTTGCAATCTTACAGGTAGGGATTTCGCAATATATTCTTATCAAAAATTGAGCAAATAGTTCGTTGCTTGATTTCCCTATTTTGGATCTGTATTTTAAATAGGTTTTGTTATCTGTTGAAGTTTTTGCCTTATTTTCTCCAGTCCCGGTAACAGTTTTTGCAGAAGTAGCTTCAGCATAAGGCGGATTGATATACACCACCAACTTTTTCCGTTTTTCGGGATCGTTTATAATGTTCTGCAAGGGTAGTGGCAATTTCGAGAAATCGTCGTTGAGAAAATCGAACTGAAAAACGTGTTCGTGAAGCAGGTTTGCGCCGTTATTGATACGGTCGTGCATCACTTCCACGTCCTGTTGGTCAAGGGTCGATGCCCAAATATTGTATTTGTTGGTAAGACCGGCAAGAAGGTTGCCAGTGCCGGCGGCACAATCCCACACATAGTATTCGTCCTGCCAATCTTCGCCCAAAACATCTGTAAGGTATTTTTGCGATAGTTCCACCCAAATTTGAGGCGTAAAGAAACTGCCTTTGCGTTCCCTTACGTCTTGCGGGACCAGCAAGTCGCGTCGTTCCACAATATAATCCCAATATTCTTCTTTAGGCGGTCGTTCATATTTGTTCCAAAATCGGGTGTGTGCTTTTTGTCCGTCGTTAAAGTCGGCCTGCTTTCTGCTGAACATGCCGGATTCGTCAATTTTTCGGTCCAGTTCGTAGTGGTCATGCCGGAGCAGAACAAAAAGTTTTTCTTTCAGTGTTTCGTTATCGTTCGAGAGCAAATCGGCGAGATAGAAATCTCCATCGATAATTCCGCTTTTTTTGGCGGCATCCCAATTCACGGCAATCGTAGGTTTTACTTCCTGAAGCCATTTGTTGTAAATGACCATGAAATTGTTCTTGTCGATTTTTATTTTGGTAAAGCCAAAATGTCCGGGAATGAAATTTTCTTTGATAAATTTTTTGAGGTCCTTGTCGTCTTTTTCAAAATAAAAAAGAAGCAAATTCTGATCAATAATATTTTTTACTTTTTCATAAATCAACTGAAATTCCTTGGTACTGTAATCGGAAGGTGTAACATTCCAGTTGAAATCGTTCTGATAAAAGACATCATGAATTTCGTTATAGGGGATAAAGGCAATTTTTTCGCCGTCGAAAGCACCCAGCATGGGCGGCGGCAAATATTTGTCGAAAGTACGGTCTTTTCCAATGGTAAGAACCAGTTGAACGACAGATTTATAAATATCGGAAGATTTTTTCTTGGCTTCCGCCCAGAGCAACGATTCCTGTTCGGTAGCTTCTTTTGAAGCTTTGTGCATCGATACACAAAAATCCACATTTCCTATGATTTTTGAGCAATCGTACAACCAGAAATAATCTTGTGCTACTTTGTTTTTAAGTTCCTCTTCTCGAATGTTTCGATATTTCATTTTTATCCCTTTTGCTGTGCTTTAGTATGACTATTTTCGCCGGATGATGCAATATAGAAGAAATTAATTAATTGAAATTAAGTGTTTTATAAAGTAAAAAATATTCATTTTTTGCTCACTTCTTCAAACAAGTTTTCATACAAAGTTACGATTTTTCTTCAAATAGAATGTTGTTCGATGTGGAAATAAGTGCATTTTAGGTTTCAATTTTAATTCCTTGAGATAAAAGCTTGATACAATTGGAATTGAAATAAATTTTTTACAAAATGAACAAAAAACACAGTATATTGTTTTAAAAAGTTGAGATTTTCAAGATTCGAGTTTACATTTAGTGTTAAAATTGACAAAAAATCTTTTTTGTAATTAATTAAAGAAATTTTTCTTTAATTCCTTTGGTGTAAAAAAAAATAGTTGTAATTTTGCGACGTGAAAAACAAGGCTTTTCAGAAAAAAGATAAAAACAAACATAAAAATTAATTTTAAAAAATGGCAAATTTAGATTTAAGTAAGTACGGTATTACCGGACAGTACGAAATTGTACACAATCCTACTTATGAACAGCTGTTCAGAGCAGAAACCGACCCAAAAAATGAAGGTTTTGAACGTGGTGTTGCTACCACAACCGGTGCAGTAGCTGTTGATACCGGTATTTTTACCGGACGTTCACCCAAAGATAAATATTTTGTAAAAGACGAGATCACCGAAAAAACTATGTGGTGGGATGGAGTTATCAATCGACCCATCAACACAGATGTTTGGGATTATTGCAGAGGCTTGGTAACCGACAGACTGGGCTCAGTGAAGAAACTTTACGTAGTAGATTGCTTCTGCGGCACCAATCCAGATACGCGTATGAAAGTGCGTTTTGTTATGGAAGTAGCATGGCAGGCTCATTTTGTAACCAATATGTTTATCCGTCCATCTCATTATGAACTGGCAAATTTTGGTGAACCCGATTTTGTAGTGCTCAATGGCTCAAAGGTTACCAACCCGAAATGGAAAGAGCAGGGATTGAATTCGGAAGTTTTTGTACTTTTCAATCTTTCTCAACGTATGGCTGTTATCGGTGGAACCTGGTACGGTGGTGAAATGAAAAAAGGAATTTTCTCGCTGATGAATTTCTATCTGCCGCAGAAAGGCATTGCTTCCATGCACTGCTCTGCCAATGTAGGCGAAGACGGAGACGTGGCCATTTTCTTTGGTTTGTCCGGAACGGGAAAAACAACACTTTCTGCCGATCCGAAACGTTATTTGATTGGGGACGATGAACACGGCTGGGATGATCACGGCGTATTCAATTACGAAGGTGGATGTTATGCGAAAGTTATTGACTTGAGCGAAGAAAATGAACCGGATATTTGGCGTGCCATTCGTCGTGATGCTTTGCTGGAAAATGTAACCGTTTTGCCAGATGGTACACCCGACTTTTCTAAAGCCGCTTCTAAAACTGAAAATACGCGTGTTTCCTATCCTATTTATTATATCAATAAAATTGTGCTTCCTTCAAAAGCCGGCCACGCAAGTAAAATTATCTATTTGTCGGCAGATGCTTATGGCGTTTTGCCTCCGGTTTCTATTCTGGATGAAAAATCGGCACAGTACCACTTCCTTTGTGGATATACTTCAAAATTGGCAGGAACCGAACGCGGTATCACTGAACCCGTTCCTTCTTTCTCACCCGCATTTGGAGAAGCATTTTTAACTTTGCATCCAACCACTTATGCCAAAGTGTTGGCCGATAAAATGAAGAAACACAATGCAAAAGCTTATTTGGTAAATACCGGTTGGAATGGAACAGGGAAACGTATTTCCATTAAGGATACACGAGCTATTATCGATGCCATCATCGATGGTTCGATAGAAAAAGCCGAGAAAGTGCATATTCCCATTATGAATTTGACTATACCGAAATCACTTAATAATGTGAACCCTGCTATTCTTGATCCACGCGATACTTACGCTGATCCTGCAGAATGGGAAAAGAAAGCAAAATCATTGGCTGCTCAATATATTAAGAACTTTGAACAGTATCTCGATAATGAAAATGCCAAAGAACTCTTAGCATCAGGTCCTCAACTTTAAAAAGTTGATGCCTGAAATTAAAAAAGGGAGCTGTTCATTTTTTGAGCAGTTCCCTTTTTTAATTAATTTCAGTTATAAGCTTCTAATTCAGAAATAAAAGTTTCACAGAATTTTTTTCTTAAAAATTGAATAGAATTGAATTGGGGAAAAAATTTTTTATAAAGATCTAAAACCGATTATTTCGCGAACATCACGGATGGTTTTGCGTGCGTTTTCCTGAGCTTTCTCCTTCCCCATGCGGGCTACATTCGACAGGTATTCTTTATTTTCCAGAAGTTCTTTAATTTTATCTCGAAAAGGAGCCGTAAAAGCAATCATATCTTCAGCCAACTGTTTTTTCATTTCCCCGTATTTGATTTGGCAAGAATCGTATTGTTCTTCAAAATAAGCCAATGTTTCTGCATTGGATACGGCTTTCATCAGTTGAAAAAGATTTTCAATGGGTTGAGATTTTTCCTGGTGAGGCCGTGTTGGTCCTGCATCAGTAACTGCTTTCATTACTTTTTTTCGAATTGCTTCCGGCTCGTCCGATAAGAAAATGGCATTACCTTCACCTTCCGATTTTCCCATTTTTCCGGTTCCGTTCAGTCCCGGAATTTTAATCAGTTCGTTCCCGAAATTAAAAGCTTGCGGTTCGGGGAAATAATCTACATTATACATCCTGTTGAATCGATTGGCAAAAGTTCGCGTCATTTCGAGGTGCTGTTCCTGATCTTTACCCACCGGAACCTTATTGGCACGATGCAACAAAATGTCGGCAGCCATAAGCGTTGGGTAAGTCAGCAGACCGGCATTTACATTATGGGGTTGCTGACGTATTTTATCCTTGAAAGAAGTGCAGCGCTCCAATTCACCGACATAGGCATTCATGTTGAGAAAAAGATAAAGCTCCGCAACTTCCGGTACATCGCTCTGTATATAAATGACTGCCTTTTCGGGATCGAGTCCGGCAGCCAAATACTCTGCCAGAATTTCCCGTACATTTCCCGTTAAATTATGGGGTGTGGGATGCGTGGTTAATGAATGGTAATCAGCTATAAAAAAATAGCAGTTGTATTCGTTTTGCATTTGAACAAAATTTTTCAAAGCTCCAAAATAGTTTCCCAAATGCAGATTTCCGGTAGGACGTATGCCGCTAAGTACTGTTTCCATCAAAAAAAATTAATTTCGGTATTTTAAATTGTTGCAAAATTAATCATTTTAGGAGAAATATCCAGCATATCAAATTAAAGTAGGAGGAATTTGAGTTGATAACAAACAGATGAATTTGTCCAAAAGATGTTGAGAATAAAAATTTTTCTATGTAATTGATTATTTTTGCAGAAATTTTTTTTTAATAAAAAGACACAATATGGAGAAGAAAGTAATATTATTGACCGGTGCAAGCAGCGGCATAGGTTTATCGGCAGCCATTCAGTTGATGAATAAGGGTTTCAGAGTTTATGCCGCATCCCGTCGAGGCAGTGAGAACAGAACATCCGATAATGGCGGAGAAATAATTTCTACAATGATGGATGTGAATAGGGAAGAAGATATAAAAAAGGTACTGGACGAGATTTTGGCACAAAACGGGCATTTGGATGCTGTGATTTCCAATGCAGGAAATGGCATAGCCGGTTCAATCGAAGACACTTCTATCGAAGAAGCCAAATATCAGTTTGAAACGAATTTTTTTGGAGCGGTAAGAGTTGTTCAGGCTTGTTTGCCCATTTTCAGGAAACAGGGTTATGGAAAAATCATTGCCACTTCTTCGGTAGCTGCCATTGTGCCTATTCCTTTTCAGGCATTTTATTCTGCTTCCAAAGCAGCTTTGCTTATTTTTATGCAGGCGCTTGCTATGGAAACCAAACCCTTCGGCATTCAGTGCTGCACGATTCTTCCGGGCGACACAAAAACCAATTTCACTTCGGCAAGAAAATATACGACAGCTTCTCAATCGACCGAATCGGTTTATTCCGAAAAAATGAAAAAGGCTGTCGGTAAAATGGAAAAAGACGAACAAAACGGGATGGATGCAGATGATATTGCAAAAGCCATAGTTAAGCAAATTGAACACAAAAACATGAAAGCCGTCGTGGTACCGGGATTTCAATATCAGCTTATTTGCTGGCTTTTCAACCGGTTGCCCGTCAAATTCAGACTGAAAGTGGTAAGTATGCTCTATTAGTTTTCGGGAATTTTTTCTGAAACGCTGCGAGGGTTTTTATCTCACCAAAAAAAGCTGTTTTTTTTCGTTTTCCTTTATTTGATTGTTGTCGAGCATGAAGCGGATAACTTGCAATACTTTTTTTTCTTTAAATGGAATTTTCTGAACTGTCAGATGGAGAGAAAGATTTTCGTTTGAAAGAATTTGAACAATCGCGGAACGGATATTTTCAAATTCGGCAGTAGTAATTTCCGTTTCTTTCTTCTTTTGACACACGTCGCATTTGCCACAAGGATGGCTGTTTTTTTCGCCAAAGTAAGAGAGTAGCATTTGACTTCTGCAAATATTTTCTTCCTGAGCATAGTTCAGAACGCTTTGCACGCGAGAAACAAATCTATCGCGTCGATCTTCGTAAGCTTCGCGACTTAAATAAAGGTTTTTGCTATCCACTCTTTCTTGGGTAAAGGTAAGGAATGCTGTTTTTTTTCTTGGTATATATCGGATAATTTTTTCCTTTGACAGTTCTATCAGACTTTGATAAACCTTCTGATTGTTCCACTGAAGTCGCTGAGCAATTACTTCTTCATGAATGAAAGCCGGTTCGGTGAAAAGTCCTGTGTAGGAACGCAAAAGTACATGGATAAGCTTTTCTTCTTCAGGAGTTTGTTTTAATTGGTACAACTCTTCTTTCTTAACCGTGAAAAGTACTTGCGAAGTGCTTTCTTCTTCATCCGTAAAATCGATATAGCCAGCTTGCTGAAGTATTTTTAGGCTGCTGAAAGTCATTAATACAGGTAAGTGAAATTTGGAGCATAAATCCACCAAATCGAAAGGAAAAGTATTATCCAATCCTGAACCAACGCCAATTTGATAATAATTGCCCAACGATTCGTACACTTTGCGAATCATCTCTTTCGGAGGGAAAGTATCTGAAATACGTTTTTTTATTTTTGCGGCATCGCTGTTGTTATAAAGCAAAACGGCAAAAGCTTTTTTCTCGTCGCGGCCAGCTCTTCCTGCTTCCTGAAAGTAGGCTTCCAGCGAATCGGGTAAATCCAAATGGATTACCGACCGTACATCGGCTTTGTCGATTCCCATGCCAAATGCGTTGGTGGAAACAATGACACGGGTTTTACCGTTTTTCCAGCGCGATTGAATTTCATCTTTTTTGACGTTGTTGAGACCCGCATGATAATGTTCGGCTACAATTCCGTTTTTCACAAGAAATTCGGCTGTTTCCTTTGTTTTTTTTCTGTTTCGGACATAAACCACCGAAGTGCCCGGCACACTGTTGAGAATTTTTAATAAATATTGATTTTTATCTTCAGTATATCTGACAACATAAGCCAAGTTGGAACGATAAAAACTTTTTTTGAAAACGTTGGATACAGGAAAATGCAATTGTTTCTGTATGTCTTCTGCCACTTCGGGTGTGGCGGTGGCCGTCAGAGCAAGTATGGGTGTATTGGGTAAAAACGCTCTGATTTCGGCAATTTTAAGGTAAGAAGGTCGAAAATCGTAACCCCATTGAGAAATGCAGTGCGATTCGTCAACAGCAATAAGACAAACTTTTGCCTGTTTTATTTTTTCTATAAAAATTCGTGTTGCAAGTCTTTCGGGAGACGCATAAAGAAATTTGTATGCTCCCAGAGAAGCATTTTCGAGCGTCATCAAAATTTCGTCGTAAGACATGCCTGAGAAAATCGCAGCTGCAGCGATTCCTCTTTTTTTTAGATTTTCTACCTGATCTTTCATCAATGCTATCAGTGGGGTAACCACCAGACAAACTCCTTCCATTGCCAAGGCGGGTACCTGAAAAGTCAGCGATTTTCCTCCGCCGGTAGGCATAAGTCCCAATGTGTCGTTTCCTGAAGCTATGCTCTGAATAATTTCATCCTGTAACGGCCGAAATGAAGAATAACCCCAATATTGCTTGAGTATGTCAAGATATTTCTGCATAAGTAATGCTGTAACTTTATTACAAAAATAATGATTTTTAGGGAAAGTTAGGTTTTTGACATGCAAATCAGGAAACAAAAACAAGAAAAATATATCAACTAAAAATATATTTTTTTCTCATCAAATGAAGTGAACATTCTGTTTCTTTCCATTGCTATTCTGTCTTCGTTTTATAAATTTTAAAAATAATCATCTGAAAATTTGGCTGATACCTTTCAAATTTTGTTACTTTGCAGGCAATTTTAAAAGACCGCTTATTAAAATTAAAGTTGTAATATGCCAAAAAACCTTGTTATTGTAGAATCTCCGGCCAAAGCCAAAACTATTGAAAAATTTCTGGGAAAAGAATACCATGTCGTTTCGAGTTACGGACACATTCGTGATTTGTCCGAAAAAGGCATCGGTATTGATTTTGAACACAATTATCAGCCTAAATACAAAGTTTTACCCGACAAGAAAAAGCTGGTTTCAGAATTGAAGAAAGCCACCGAACAGGCCGAGTTGGTTTGGCTGGCATCTGATGAAGACCGCGAAGGAGAAGCCATTGCCTGGCACTTGTCCGAAGAGTTGAAACTTCCAAAAGAAAAAACACGCAGAATTGTTTTTCATGAAATAACGAAAGATGCCATAGTTCATGCCATAGAACATCCCCGTGATTTGGATTTAAATCTGGTTGATGCCCAGCAGGCGCGTCGTGTACTCGACCGGATTGTGGGTTTTGAACTTTCTCCGCTATTATGGAAAAAAATTCGTCCTTCTCTTTCGGCAGGGCGTGTTCAGTCGGTAGCGGTTCGCCTGATAGTTGAACGAGAAAGAGAAATCAATCAATTTGTTCCCGAATCATCCTATCGTATAACGGCAATTTTCAGTACAACGGACAAAGACGGTAAACCCGTAGAATTGAAAGCAGAGCTGCAGCAGCGTTTTTCCACCAAAGAAGAAGCATTCAACTTCTTGAATCAATGCAAAGAAACAGCCTTTCGGGTGGAAAACATTACGACCAAACCGGCTAAAAGATCCCCGGCTCCTCCTTTTACCACTTCTACTCTTCAGCAGGAAGCTGCACGGAAACTCGGTTTCTCGGTTTCTCAAACCATGCTGATAGCTCAGCACCTTTACGAATCGGGGAAAATTACTTATATGCGTACTGATTCGGTGAATCTGTCGGATTTTGCTTTAAAAGCTGCTGAAGAGGAAATTAACAGCATGTTGGGGAAAAGATACTGGAAACTGCGACATTTTGTTACAAAGACCAAAGGTGCACAAGAAGCTCACGAGGCCATTCGTCCCACCTACATGAATGTTCACGATATTGAAGGTTCAGATCAGGAAAAGCGATTGTATGACTTGATATGGAAACGTACTTTGGCTTCGCAAATGGCAGATGCGGAATTTGAAAAAACTACCATTCAAATTGGAATGGAAAATCTTCCCTATCAGTTTGTTGCTTCGGGCGAAGTGATTTTGTTTGATGGGTTTCTCCATTTGTATAGTGAATCGACAGATGACGAGTCAGATTCAGAAAAATTGGAAATTTTACCGGTGGTGAATGTGGGAGAAAAGTTGTTGCCAAAGGAAATTGTCGCTCAGGAACGCTTTACCCAACGTCCTCCGCGATATACAGAAGCCAGCTTGGTGCGAAAACTCGAAGAATTGGGCATCGGACGGCCTTCGACGTATGCTCCAACCATTTCTACCATTCAAAACCGAAAATATATCGAAAAAGGCAATCGTCCCGGCGAAAAGCGAACCTACAACATACTGAAGCTCATTAACGGAAAAATTTCCGACCAGTCGGCCACGGAAATAACCGGCGCCGAGAAAGCAAAACTTTTCCCGACAGATATTGGCATTGTTGTCAACGATTTTTTAATCGAATATTTTCCCGGCATTCTGAGTTACAACTTTACGGCCAATGTAGAAAAGGAATTTGATGAAGTGGCGACAGGGAAAGTTGGTTGGACGCAAGTGATCGACAAGTTTTACAAAAAATTTCATCCCACGGTTGAAAAAACCTTAACTTCATCCGAGCGAAAAGTCGGCGGCCGAACATTGGGAACTGATCCCAAAACAGGAAAGCCGGTAACGGCGAAAATTGGAAGATACGGGCCGTACGTACAGATTGGAACAGCTGAAGACACTGAAAATCCTGTTTTTGCTTCGCTGCGTCCGGGTCAATCCATCGACAACATTACACTTGAGGAAGCACTCGATTTGTTTAAACTTCCGCGTGAAGTTGGAGAATTTGAAGGAAAAATGCTGACTGTGGCCATTGGGCGTTTTGGCCCTTATATCCGACAGGGAAATTCGTTCTATTCTATACCGAAAGGGGAAGATCCGCTAAACATTTCACTGGAACGTGCCATAGAAATTATCCTGAACAAGCGGGAGGAAGAAAAGAAGAAAATCATCAAAACTTTAGGCGAAAACAACCAAATTCAAATTCTAAACGGACGCTTTGGACCTTATATTTCTTTTGAGAAAAAGAACTACAAAATTCCTAAAAATATAGATCCTGCCGCTTTGACCTATGAGCAATGCATGGAAATGATTCAGGAACAGGTCGGGACTGAAAAAAAAGGTAAAAAGGGAAATTCGAAGAAACCCCTATTGACCGAAAAACCGACAAAAACTGCGAAATCTACCAAAACCGCTAAAACAACCAAAACATCAAAAACCAAAAAATCTACAACTGCCACCAAGAGAAAGAATAATACCTAAATTTCAGGAGCAGACTTTTGGAGTATGATAAGAAATTTGACAGAAGAAGATTCTATTTCTTTACGTCAAATGAATTTTTATAACGTAATTTTTTTTAAAAAAAAGTTGCATTTGTAACTTAAATTATCTCCGCTCTCGCCGATTTATAATCGGTGGATTGTTCCGTAGAACAATAAGAAGAAAGTCAAATGTAAAAAAATACGGGAGCTTTAAGCGCAAGAAAAATGCCCAAAATCAAACAGAAAATATCAGTTTTATCAACAACTTGTAAAACCTGATTTTTACAGGCGAACATCCGATTACAAATCGGCAGAAGCATGTGAGAAATTTTTTTGGTTTTCCATTTCAAAGATAATTTGAGTTACCTAAATCTCTGCTCACTTTTTTATTTACTTAGGACGCTATGAGTTTTTGTGATAAAACATATTTTTCAAGTAACATTGAACATTGTATTTAAAGAAAGTTGTTATGATATTTCAACCACGTATTTTCTCAGTACTAAAAACATATACTAAAAAACAATTCTACTCTGATTTAATGGCAGGGGTAATTGTTGGCATTGTTGCATTACCATTAGCTATTGCATTTGGAATTGCTTCAGGAGTTTCACCCGAAAAAGGATTATATACCGCCATTATAGCCGGATTCATTATCTCCTTCTTGGGGGGAAGCAAAGTGCAAATTGGTGGACCTACCGGAGCTTTTATAGTCATAGTGTATGGCATAGTACAACAATACGGAATCACCGGACTTGCTATTGCCACTTTCATTGCAGGCGTAATTCTCGTAGTTATGGGTTTTCTAAAATTGGGAACCATCATAAAGTTTATACCTTACCCGGTAGTAGTTGGTTTTACAAGTGGTATTGCACTCACAATTTTTGCTACTCAAGTCAAAGATTTTTTAGGATTACATATTGAAAGAATGCCGGCAGATTTTATTCAAAAGTGGATAGAATATGTTAAGAATATTTCAACAATCAATGTTTGGGCTCTTTTAGTAGGCATTTTTACGATTTTAATTATTACGCTAACACCCAAAATTACAAAAAAAATTCCCGGTTCATTGATTGCCATTATTGCTATGACTGCGTTGGTTTACCTATTACGAACCAAATTTGGAATAAATAACATTGAAACGATTGGAGACAAATTTAACATTAGCGCAACATTACCACATGCTACAACTCCTGCAATCAATTTTGATACGATCCGAACGCTTTTGCCAGTAGCTTTTACCATTGCCATGTTAGGAGCTATAGAATCTTTACTCTCTGCCACTGTTGCCGATGGAGTCATTGGTGATAGACATGACTCAAACACTGAACTTATTGCTCAAGGAATAGCAAATATAATCACTCCCATTTTTGGTGGAATTCCGGCAACCGGAGCAATTGCACGTACCATGACCAATATTAACAATGGAGGTAAAACCCCAATAGCAGGAATTATACATGCCATAGTCTTGGGCATTATTTTACTATTTCTTGGAAACCTAACCAAACATATTCCAATGGCTTGTTTGGCAGGTGTACTGATGATTGTTGCATACAATATGAGCGAGTGGAGGACATTTCGTTCATTGATGAGAAACTCAAAATCAGATGTTGCGGTGCTGATAACTACATTTTTATTGACCGTAATTTTTGATTTAACTATTGCCGTCGAAATAGGATTATTAATGGCAATATTACTATTTATAAAACGAATATCAGAAACATCAACAATCTCCGTGTTAACAAATAAAATAGACTCAACTTATGCAGAACAAGGGATGAATAATGATGAACTTGACATTCCAAAGGGAGTTGAAGTATATGAAATTGAAGGCCCGTTTTTCTTTGGATTAGCCAATAAATTTGATGAAATTATGAAACAAATGGGAGATAAACCACGAATACGAATAATAAGAATGAGAAATGTTCCTTTTATTGATTCCACCGGAATACACAATTTGGAAAATCTTATTCGCATGTCACACAAAGAAAACATTACAATACTGCTCTCAGGTGTAAATCAAAACGTGAAAAAAAGCTTGGAAACTGCGAATATCAACCAAATAATAGGTGACGAAAATATTTGTTCAAATATAAACCAAGCTATGCAACGGGCTAATCAATTGATGAAAAATACAGTAAAATAAGCCACGATTCCTGCCGATTCTGTAATCAAAAGCCGACCATCAGTTTCATCAACAACCTGTAAAACATGATTTTTACAGATGAAAAATCTTAAAAATCCAATAGATTGCTTTTACAAGCAAACCTCCAATTTTTACTCAGCGGGAGCAAATGAGCGCCAAGAAAAAGAAAAATCTAAATTTCAAAAACGGCCATTTGGGATATGATAAGAAATTTGACAGAGGAAGAAAAATCAGATTTTTTCTTCCTCTGTCGTTTTTTTAAGTGATTCAACCACTTTTTTAATATGCTTTTACAATCCGCTTAAACACTAAAAAACGATTGGAATTTTTTTCAAAAGCATTGTAATTTTTTCTCCAATGAAACAAAAATACATCACAATGAAACAAAATTTATAGTGATTGGAAGTTGTTCAATATAATTTTGTTTTCGAAAACACTTAAATGTTCCTTTAAGGGATATTAAAACAGATTAAATTTTATATGAATGACTTAAAAACTAGTATTATGAAGTTCAACAAAAAAATTAAATGGTTATTGATAAGTTTAGGTTTGTTTTTTTCTAGTATACTATTGGCACAAAACAGGACAATATCGGGAGTTGTTTCTTCTGTTGATGATGGTTTGCCATTGGTTGGAGTAACTGTTATAGAAAAAGGAACAAATAATGGGACCGTTACCAACAATGATGGGCAGTATAATATTGCTGTATCTTCTCCAAATTCTATTCTCCAATTTTCAATGGTAGGGATGGAAAATGTAGAAGAAAAAGTTGGAAATAGAAAAATAATTGATGTGAGAATGTCCCCTTCAACTGTTTTATTAGATCAAATTGTTGTTACTGGATATTCAACTCAGAAAAAAGCCGATTTAACCGGTGCAGTTTCTGTGGTTGATGTGAAAGATATGATGTCCGAATCTGGAAATAATCCTATGTTAGCATTGCAAGGACGAGTTGCAGGCATGTCTGTTACTGCGGATGGGAATCCTAGTGGTGCTGCCACAGTCCGTATTCGCGGTATTGGTACCATGAACAATAATGATCCGCTTTACGTGATTGACGGCGTACCTACCAAAGGAGGAATGCATGAACTGAACAGTAACGATATAGAATCTATTCAGGTACTACGCGATGCGTCAGCAGCGACAATTTATGGTTCACGTGCAGCAAACGGCGTTATCATTATTACAACCAAGCAAGGGGAAAAAGGAAAAACTATCGTTAATTTCGACAGTTATTTAACTTTGTCCCAATATGGTAAAACAGTAGAAATGATGAACACTAAACAATACGGTGAAAGCTTGTGGCAGGCGATGATAAATAGCGGATATGATCCTAATGCTAATGGTATCGGTTATATGTTTAGTTACAGTTATGATGAAAATGGAAATCCTAAATTGAACGATATGCTGGTGCCTAAATACTTAGTTGATGGTACAAAACGGATGTTATCATCTAACACTGATTGGTTTGATGCTATCACAAGAACTGGAGAGGCACAATCGTATAATTTATCAGTAAGTAACGGCACCGATAAAGGAAACAAGTTTTTTTCTCTGGGATATTATGATAACAAAGGAACAATTAAACAAACGTATTTCAATCGCATTTCTGCACGTATGAATTCCGATTACAAATTATTGGACGATATAGTAACCATAGGTGAAAATTTCTCGTTAAATAAAACGAGTGAATTACAAGCTCCGGCTGGAGTTTTGGATTTAGCTTTAATGGCGTTGCCTATTATGCCTGTAAAAACGGTGGATGGGGACTGGTCGAGCGTTACTTCTGGTATGTTGGATAGAGATAATCCTGCCCGTGTTTTAGATGCTAATAGAGATAATCCTTATTCTTATTGGAGATTATTCGGCAATGCTTACATTGATATTCAGCCAATTAAAAATTTTCATTTTAAAAGCAATTTTGGTATTGATTATGGCAATTATTATCAGCGTATACTTACTTATACTTACACAGGCAGATTAGGTGAAGGATTGAATAATGCTTCTCAAATTGTTCAAAATCATTTCATGAAATGGACATGGAGTAATATAGCAAACTACCAATTTAAAATAAATAAACACCGCATGGATTTTCTTGCCGGGACCGAATTTAACAAAGAAACAGACATTTCATTTTCAGCTAAAAAAGAAGATTTTGAAATAGAAAATCCTAATTACATGTGGCCATCTGCTGGAACTGGAGAAACTTATGCCACAGGAGGTTCAACAGGTTATGCTCTAATTTCTTTTTTTGGAAAAGCAAATTATGTGTATGACGATAAATACTTAGCATCTGTAACTGCTCGCCGTGATGGCTCATCTCGTTTTGGGAAAGAAAACCGTTTTGGTACATTCCCTGCATTTTCTGCTGGATGGCGTATTAGCCAAGAAAAATTTATGAACAACTTTAAAGATATTATTTATGATTTGAAACTTCGCGCCTCCTGGGGACAGACAGGGAATCAGGAAATAGATAATTTTGCCAATAGAACATTGATATATACCAATTATATTGGAGATACTGGACCCGGAATAAATTCGGGAACTGCATATGATATAACTGGAAGCGACGAAGGTCTTTTACCGTCAGGTTATGAGATAAGGCAGCGTGCAAACGATAAAATTAAATGGGAAACTACGACACAGACAAATTTAGGTGTTGATTTCGGATTGTTTAATCAGAATTTATACGGTACACTCGATTACTACATTAAGCAAACAGATGATATTTTGATTTCTCCACCGTATCTTGGGGCAATTGGTGAAGGCGGTTCTCAATGGGTAAATGGGGCCTCAATGGAAAATAAAGGAATGGAATTTTCGCTCGGTTACAGGGGAAAAACATCATTTGGAGTCTCTTACGATTTAATGGGAAACATATCAGGCTATCGAAATAAAGTTACAAAGCTTCCAGAAAGCGTAGTAAATAATTATGGGGGTAACGGCACCACCGATAATATACTTGGAAGGCCAATCAATTCCATTTACGGATATGTGGCAGACGGATTGTTTAAAACACAAGAAGAAGTGGATAATTATGTTGAGCAGCCAGGAAAAGGAGTAGGACGTATTCGCTATAAAAACCTGAATAACGATGACGAGATTGACGAAAACGATCGTACTTGGATATGCAATCCTTATCCCGATTTTGAATACGGATTAAATATTAATATTGAGTTTAAGAATTTTGATTTAATATGTTTTTTTCAAGGTATATATGGGAACCAAGTATATAACAGCGTAAAAAGATTTACTGATTTTTGGTCGGTCGATCAATTGGGAGCTAATAAAGGAACACGTTTATTGAACGCTTGGAGTCCCACAAATACAAGTTCGGATATCCCGGCTATTTCGTACAGCGACGATAATAATGAGAAAAGAACTTCTTCTTACTATGTGGAAGACGGTTCATATATGAAATTGCGTAATGCACAACTGGGTTATTCTTTTCCACATACTTTAATTACTAAAGCAAAACTCGAAAAAGTACGATTTTATATAAGCGGACAAAATCTGTTTACCATTAAAAGTAAAGACTTCTCAGGACTTGATCCTGAAAATCCGAACTTGGCATATCCAATTTCAAAAACTGTTACATTCGGATTAAACGTGGCATTTTAAATATTTTATAAAAATAAAAATTGAAAATATGAAAACTAATATAAAAAGATTATTATTCTCAGTAGGAATTATTCTTTCTTTATATTCTTGTACGGATTTTTTAGAAGTACCTACTTCTGGAGCATTAACAGATGATGAATTAACTGGATGCGAACAAGTGGAAAATGCAGTTATATCTGCATATGCTGGTATTGGGAATGATGAAATAAATAGGCCTTTAAGTTTATGGAACTATGGAAACGTTCGCGCTGATGATGCTTATAAAGGAGGTAGTGGGGCCACCGATGGAGAATTTCTACATTTTCTTGAAATATCTTCTCCATCCATAGGAAATGAAACTTGGTACACCGATGGGTTTTGGTATAGAAATTACGTGGCAATTTCAAGAGCTAATTTCGCTTTGAAATTATTAAATAATATCAGTGAAAAGGAAATGCCTAACAAAAAAATACGAATAGCTGAAATGCGATTTTTAAGAGGGCACATGCACTTCATTCAAAAAATTGTATTCAAAATGGTTCCATATATTGATGAATCTATGTCTCCTGAGGATATCGCAAATACCTCAAATGTTGCTTTGACAAATGATGAATTGTGGCAAAAAATAGCTGATGATTTTCAGTTTGCTTATGATAATCTGCCTGAAACACAATCTGAAGTAGGACGTGCAAACAAATATGCCGCCGCAGCGTATTTAGCAAAAGTGTATTTATACAAAGCTTATCGTCAAGATGAAATGCACAATGTCGTTTCAATTGACAAAGGTGATATGCAGAAAGTTATTGATTTAACGGGCATCGTAATAAATTCACCATATAGATTAGAAAACGATTTTGCCTATAATTTTCTTCCAGGAAGTTATGAAAATGGACAGGAAAGTCTCTTTGCTGTACAATACTCTAAAGATGACGGAACCACTTACGGACGTTTGAATATGGGTAATGCTCTTACAACCCCAACTCCCGGGGGAGATTTTAACAAACCTAGCCAAAATTTGGTAAATGCATTTAAAACAAACAATGGATTACCGATGTTTGATACTTATTCTGATGTTGAGTATAATGAAGCAACCGACAAAACAGACCCGCGATTATTTCACACGGTGGCAATACCCGGTAAACCATATAAATATACCAATGTAAACTTCAGGACAGATCAATCCCGCAATCCGAATATGTATGGATATTATTCTTCATTGAAGGAAAATGTAGATCCAGCGAGTGAATATTACGTAAAAACAGGTCCGTGGTATGCAAATTCAAAAAATACAATTGTTATCCGGTATGCTGATGTACTATTAATGCGTGCTGAAGCACTTATCGAAACCGGTGATTATCAAGATGCACTGCCTTTGATAAATCAAATCCGAAACCGTGCAAAAGTGAGCACAAGTTTAATTGGTTTCGCCTCTTCTTATGTAAATATTCAACCCTATGAAGACGGTGTAAACTGCACTTGGACACAGGATTATGCACGTAAAGCATTACGCTGGGAACGACGTTTGGAATTTGCTATGGAAGGGAGTCGCTTCTTTGATTTGGTACGTTGGGGCATTGCGGACAGTGTAATGAACGCGTATTACTTAAAAGAAGAAGCAAAACATACCTATTATCATGGCGCACATTTTACAAAAAATAAAAATGAATATGTGCCTATCCCTATTCAGCAGATAAATTTTAGTAAAGGTATTTACAAACAAAATTATGGATTTTAAATTTATTAAATTATGAAGAAAATAATATATTATATTGCAATATTAATCGGATTAGTATTTGTTTTTTCTTCGTGTAAAAACGAAGTAATCGAAGATTTGGATCTTACCGGGGATGTAAATATACATTCTTTTACTATAAACGGAGTGAAAGGAACTATCGATAGTGTAAATTTAACTATTTCAGTAATATTACCGGCAGGTTCGAGCTTGGTAAATCTAACTCCTGAAATAATTATTGGTGATGGAGCTACTATAACACCAACTAAAGGAACAGCTGTGGATTTTATTGATGCCCAAGGAAATTTAATTCCGGTAATTTATACAGTAACAAATAAAAATCTATATCAAAAATATACAGTAACTGTGGATGTGGCAAAAGCAAAAATTACAAAATTCAAAATAGGTTCGGTGGAAGGTGATATTGACGAAGCCAATAAAAAAATTATAATTTATCTTCCTGTAGGAACAGATGTTACTAAATTAATCCCAGTTGTAGAATATACCGAAGGCGCTGAAATGTCACCAAAAGACGGAAGCGTCGTGGATTTTACCAATCCTGTAAATTATACATTAACTTATTTAGGTTCTACATTTATTTATGAAGTTACGATAATATTAGGTGAAAAGCCAAAACCAGTTTTAGTTATTTATAACGGTGAAACGGTATCACCTGTTTGGGAATCAATAGCTAGTACAATTACGAATGGCGCTGTTAATCCTAAAACAGAAGGAATTAATACTTCATCTACCTGTGTTTCAATTATTCGTCGTAAGGAAGCTTCTGATGACGGCGGTCGAGCATGGTCAGGAGGTGCACTGTGGCATACATATCAAGTTAATATTGATCCTGCTGTTTACACTAAATTTACATTGATGGTACTAAAAAATACTGCTGGAGATGTGCAGATAGAAATACAGTCAGCTGGAGAACAATATAAAGATTATCTGAAAGCATCCTATTCAGCTAATGCACTTGGACAATGGCAAGAACTTACTTTTGAAGTTCCGGAAAGTAGAACTGCAATTATCAATAATATTTTAGTTGCTCCGCACGTAGTTGATACCCAAAATGATCCTAATTTTACCACGCAGACAATGTACTGGGACGAATTAAAAGCATATCCGAAAAATTAATAATAAATAAGATGCAGGAGCATTTATAAAGCTTTTGAATCTCAAAAAAAAGAGATAATGAAAAAAAAGTTTTTTTATTTGGTATTAATCGCTGTAGTTTTGTTGAGTTGCGGAGGTAATGCTTCAGAACCAAATAGTAATCAGATAACAATAGATGAAACACTTGATAAGCGTGATTATGCTTTGGAAGACGAAGCGGTAAAAATATCATATGAAACGTTTTACAAGCCAACAAATGCCGTAACAGGTGATCCGATGCCGTATTACAACGAAAGTGATAAAACTTTTTATGTGTTTTTTTTACTTGGGAAATTTTCAGGCTATTCGGCAGGAGGCATTTATCTTACTAAAACCAAAAATTTTGCCAGTTTTTGGCCTATGACTCCCATTGCACAAATCATAACTGGGAGTCAAGGCACTTATGATGCAGGCATCGGTACAGGTACTTGTATAAAGAAGGATAATACATACCACTTTTTTTATACAGGCTTTGGTTCATTGCCAGTAGTAACAAAAGCTGTTGTGAACAATGAATTAGCTAATGCCGAATGGATTAAAAAACCTTCTTTTCAGCTAGGCGCTCCCAATTTCTGTAAAACAACTGAATTTCGAGACCCATCAGTTTATTGGGATGAAACTAGGAATAAATATGTTATGGTGGTAGCAGGTCAAACTAACGACAACAAAGCTGTTCTAATTCGTTATCAATCTGACGATTTAAATGTATGGGAACAAATTCAAAGCCTTTACACTGCTGCTAACAGTAGTAATCCACAGATATACGAATTTCCAACGGATGCAGACATTCCTGAATGTCCGGAAATATTCAAAATGGGAAATAAATGGTATATGATTTTTTCACGCATTAATAGGGATAACCATCGTAAAACTTTTTACCGTATAGCCAATAGTCCCAATGGGCCATGGGAAATTTGTTCAGATGAAAATGGTCACCATGAAACATTTGATGGATTATGGTTTTACGCTGCAAAAACAGTATCAGATGGAACAAATCGTTTCATTACAGGATGGGCTTCTGTAGGGCAGGATAAACAAACTACAATCAATGAATTGACGTGGGGCGGAAATTTAATCACACATAAACTTGTGCAACAACCGAGCGGAAAACTTTATCCTGCTATTCCTGACGCTGTTGACAATAAATTTTCAGAAGCAGTTGCGTACAAAGTTATTAAACAAAGCGGAACCGTTTCGCAAAGCGAAAGCAATTTTACACTATCTAATGGAGGTAAAGTGGTTTTTAACCGGAATATATCTTCTTTCAAAATAGAGATGAAAATAGATGCGTCGCAAGGACAAAAAGGTTTCGGTATTGCATTTGGAGCTTATGAAACACAGCAAGATACCTATAATTTGACATTTGATATGAGCAATAGTAATAATTATGGATGCCCTGCGCTATTTATGTATCACGCAGAAAAAGAATATAATTTTACTCCTTTAATTGTACCCACCAATAAACAGTTTGATGTAAAAATTATTGTGGAAAAACAAGTTTGTGTGATGTATGTAAACAACAATGTGGCATTTACAAACCACATTAGTAATATGGAAAAAAATCCGTGGATGATTTTTGCAGACCAAGGATCTGTAATATTCTCGGACATAAAAATATATAAACAATAGTTCAATTAATTAACAATTAAAAAATTATTATTATGAAAAAATCAATTATGCTTTCTTTGTTTATTGCTGTTTTTAGTGTTGTCAGTGCACAACAAGTTATTAGTAATGGCGAGGATATTGGTACAGCTTGGTGGCCTGCAGGGTCGGCAGGTGCGGTAGATGTATGGGACAATCCATTGAAGGATGGAGTGAATAATTCTGATAAATCTATTACAGTATGGATAAATAATTCTGATGTGGATTATACAGGAGCAGGGATTTCAGGACTTAATGTTGATGTTGCTGCTTATAATACAATATCAGTTATGGTTTATAAACTCATCGAAGGAAAAGTTAGATTGGAATTACAAGACGGTACTTCTAATTATTTTGTTTTAGCAAATTATAACACACCAGGCGCTTGGCAAAAATTAACTTTCAAAATTCCTTCTGGAATGGGTAATATTCAAACATTATTGGTTGCACCTCATTTTGAGAATTATCAGACTAATCCTATACCTGATGGAGAAGCACATAGAATGTGGTGGGATGAAATTGTTGCTTATTATGACACAAATTCAGGTATAAATGACGTTTCTTTTCTTTCTCATAATGAATATACAACTACTGAAATCTATTCTACAAATGGTTCGCTGATAAATAGAATTTCAGGAAATTTTTCTGTAAGAGATTTAAATTTACCTTATGGTTTTTATATTTTAAAACAGAAAGATGTTAAAAATGGAGTTACATCTGTAACAAAATTTTTTGTTCAGAAGTAATTGATTTTTTACTGTTTCTCCTGTTAAAATTCACTTAATGGGAGAAACAGTTCTTTGTTTATTGAAATTTTTCCACAATTAATTGAAAAACAACTTTATATAAAGTATTCTTACCAATTGTAAGAAATTTGAAGAAACCCCAGAAAATTTATATGAAAAAATTCCTTATTCCTCTATTTGCTGTTTTGGTCATTCTTTTGGTAGTTGGATTCAAAGCCTCGAAAGATAAACAGCAAAAGAAAATTAAAATTACTACTGCCTATTTGTTATTTCCTGTCGAGGAAAATGCCGACGAAGTTAAAACTACCATAAATTATCCGGATAAGAAATTGCCGGATATTTTTTGGATTCGTCTTGCTCAGAATAAAGTGGATTACTGGGTAAAATTAGAAATAGGAAAATATAAAGGCAAAAACTTGGAATTAATTTTTGATGGTCCTTCTGCTGCCAAGTTCGGGATAAAAAGGATAAAACCATCCGATCATTTCAAGGTTAATTACCCTGAACCTTATCGTCCCGATTTTCATTTTTCTCCCGAATATGGCTGGATGAACGATCCCAATGGTTTGACTTATTTAGAAAGCGAATATCATCTTTTTTATCAGTATAATCCCTTTGGAACAAAATGGGGAAATATGAGTTGGGGTCATGCCGTAAGCACCGATTTGACTTCGTGGACTTACTTGCCTGTAGCTTTGTGGCCCGATACATTGGGGGCAATTTTTTCCGGAAGCGTTGTCATTGATAAAAACAATACCGCAGGTTTTGGCAGAAATGCCATGATCGCTATTTATACCAGTTCCGGAAAAGTTCAGTCGCAATGTTTGGCTTACAGCACAGACAAAGGAAGAACCTTTACTAAATTTGAGAAAAATCCCATTATCCCAAATCCTGGTATAACCGATTTTCGTGATCCGAAAGTAA
>Ga0116173_1001162_pt1 | contig 22211 bp, 24 predicted proteins | sample AD_UKC085_MetaG_FD_89800 | JGI IMG/M metagenome (GOLD analysis project Ga0116173, IMG submission 89800) | Active sludge microbial communities of municipal wastewater-treating anaerobic digesters from USA - AD_UKC085_MetaG | ecosystem: Engineered > Bioreactor > Anaerobic > Digestate | place: USA...
AATAGCCGGAAATCCACCGGTAAAATTTCAGGTCTTCGTCGTCAAACAGCGCTTCTTCATCAAGGACGGCGACGATTTTTTTGGGTTCCGTGAGAGGGCAATCTTTTAATATTTCGACAATAAATCCGGTTCGTTTTCTGATGCCGAAGGGAACAAAAACCCGCTTGCCGATTCCGACGGCGCTCTGGAGATGGGCCGGAACTTCATAAGTGAAGAGCTTATCGGCCGGAATGTTGAGGGCAACGCTTACGAACATGAACCTTGTTACCACTTTTGACGCAAAAAGAAAATATCGGACGGGGAAAAGGCCAAAAAAAAAGCCCCGATTCGCGGGGCTTGCGTAAATTCTGATCTTTATTCGCCTTTGAGCTTTTCCATTTTTTCCTGCTTGGTTTTGCACTCGATACACTCGGTGGTAACCGGTCGGGCCAGCAGCCTTTTTTCGGAAATCGGCCCGCCGCAGGATTCGCATACGCCGTAGGTTCCATCGTCGATTCTTTTAATCGCTTCCTGCATTTTGACGATGAGTTTGCGCTCGCGGTCGCGGATGCGAAGCTCAAAGTTGCGGTCGGATTCCAATGATGCGCGATCATTGGGATCGGGGAAATTTTCCTTGCCGCTGGTCATTTCCGAAACGGTTTTACCCGCCTCGTTGAGCAGTTCGTTGATTTTTTGAGTCAGCAGTTTACGAAATGCTTCAAGCTTTTCCGGCTTTAAAGTCGTTTGTTTTTCCAATGCCGCCACTCCTTTGCCTTTAATATTGGAATGGACCTTTTACCTAATGGCAGCGGGTTTGTAAAGCAAAAAAAACATGTAAAAAAACCCGAAAAAACTTATGGTCTCATCCGTCCATTTGCCTGTTATTTTTCATTTTTCCGATCCATACACCGCCAGGACCTTGTCGACGATGTTGGTCGTTGACCTGCCGACGACTTCCGGAATGATCTCAACCCGTCCTCCCCACTGCCGGATTTCATTGCGTCCGACGACCTGCTCCTCCGCCCAGTCGCCGCCTTTGATCAAAACATCGGGCTGGAGCAGGACGATCAGCTCCAGCGGGGTCGATTCTGAAAATATCGTTATAAAATCAATGCATTCCAAGGCGGAAAGAACTTCGGCTCTCTCCTGTTCGGGAACCAGCGGCCTTTTGGATCCCTTGATGGCGTGCACGGAGGAATCACTGTTGAGCGCCAGAACCAGAACATCAGCCGTCTTGCGCGCTTCCTTCAAGTAACGGACATGGCCCACGTGGAGCAGATCAAAACAGCCGTTGGTGAAGGCGATCTTTTTCCCCTCTTGACGCAGCGCATCCAACTTCTTCTTCAAGCTCGTTCTGTCCAGAATTTTGTCCATCATGACTCCTATTGACCCGTCGGTAAATTATTTTTTTGAAATTCTCCGGCTGCCGCATGGTCCTTTTGCCTGTTCTTCCGTCCGAGATTAAAGAACCCGGGCCGCCGTCAGCGCCGCCACCCGTTTCGCGCCCGCCTGCACCAGCGTTTTGGCGCACTCATTCACCGTGGCTCCCGTCGTGTAAACATCATCCACCAAAAGGAAGCTCCTGCCGGGGATCTTTTTCGGATGAGCGGCCCAAAAAGCGCCGGAAATATTTTTATCCCGCTCACATTTGTCCAATCCTGTTTGCGTTAAAGTAAATCTGCGCCGTTTTAGCAAGGAAAAATCGACGGCGATGCCGTGTTTTTTGCCCAGAGCTCGCGCCAGGACAAGCGACTGGTTAAAGCGTCTTTCCCGAAGCCGCCGGATGTGCAAAGGCACGGGAATCATTGCGTCAAAAGCGCTGAAATCGATGCCGTCGAAATCAAAATCGGCCAGAAGAGCCGCCAGCGCATCGCCCGCCGTCAGGTCCCGTCCGTACTTGAACCGATGGATCGTATCTACGATGATTCCCTCATAGGCAACGGCGGCGCGGGCGAAATCGAACCAGTGTGTGTGCTCCATACAGGAGGGACACCGGTGGTTTTCCGAGGACGAGTCGGGGAAAAGGATTCCGCAGACCGGGCAGAGGCTTCCGTGAAGAAAGGTGATTTGACGAAAGCAGTCGGAACAGAAAAACGCCGGGCGGCCGGAAGGAAGGACGCGGGAGCAGGCGAGGCAGATTCTGGGGAAAAAGGCATCGGAGATTTGAGTAAAAAACTCACGAAGAATCAAGTCATGTCCTTGTGCAATTTCTTGATTTCCGCTTGCGTCTCGTCGATCTCCATTCGCGGAGCGTCCCACAGGTTTTCAAGATCGTAGAAAGAGCGGGCGGCTTCCTGAAAGATGGAGATCACAACATCGTCATAGTCCAGCAGAATCCATTCTGCGTTGGCCTCTCCTTCCACGCCCAGCGGTCGGATGCCTTCCTTTTTCAGATATTCCTGAACCGCGGAGGAAACGGCCTGAACCTGTCGGTCGGTGGTTCCCGAGCAGATGAGCATGTAGTCCGTGAAGGAAGAAATCTCTCGAACCTTTAAGGCAACAATATTTTTCGCTTTTTTCTGCAAAACGGCATTGATGCACAACAGCAGCCGCCGGGCCGATTCATTTTTTTTAACTGGCAAAATTCCTCCTGAAATGGGTTTTTTGACTGACCTCCTGCAACGCGGCACGATGCCGACACCCCCGCAGGCGCGCAAAATAAACCTTCAGCCTTAATTTTCTTATGTCACAAATGCAAAAACTTGACAATAAGGCATTTTGGGTTCTGTCCGGTCATCAGGGCCGTTTCCTGCAGGCCCGTTGCCTGATGAATAGAAGTTGTCGAAAGAAGAACCGGAGCGTCGGCTCCGGGATGTTGTGAAAAAAAAACGACTGTGATACATCAACGCTCCCTGTTGATCATGAAAGGATGCCCGACGTGATTCGGAAAGTTCATATTCACATGCCGTATCCTTTTCTCCGGCAGCATCTGCCGATGGTTCTGGAGAAGAAGCTCAATCCGGAAATTTACTTCAGTCATCTTGCGCTTCAGTCGCTGGATCGAAATGAATGCGCCGAAACGGCTCGGAGGCTCGGGGATGCCGGGTTGAAAGTGACGTTTCATGCCCCCTTCATGGATTTGCGGCCCGGTGCGCTGGACGACAAGATCCGCCGGGCCAGTCTGGACAGAATTCGGCAGGTGTTCGATCTGATCCCGGTTTTTCAACCGCTGAAAATTGTCTGCCATCCTTCCTTTGATCAACGCTACTACGTGTCCTGCGAGCATCTGTGGCTGGAAAACAGCGTGATCTTCTGGCGGCAGCTGATGGCGCAGGCCGAAGACGGAGGAACCGTCATTGCGCTGGAAAACGTTTACGAAAGGGAACCGGGCATCCTGCGCCGTCTCCTGGAGACGCTGAATTCCGATCAGGTTTGTTTTTGCTTCGACACGGGCCACTTCAATGTTTTTGCCCGCGCTCCCCTGGAGGACTGGATGGCGCAGATGGGCCGTTTCATCGGTCATCTTCATCTGCATGACAATTTCGGCAAATTCGACGAGCATTTGCCTGTGGGAAACGCCACGTTTCCTTTCGATCGTTTTTTTGCCGCGCTCAAGGACCTGGGCGTAAGACCGACGATCACGCTGGAGGCGCATGCGCAGGAACACCTCTGGCAGTCCTTAGCGAATTTACAGGAGAAATCCTATCTGGACGGTTTGAATCTCTGAGGGGAGACTATGTTCGCATACCTGATCAAGAGAATCCTTTTCATGATCCCGCTGCTTTTGGGCATTACCGTCGTCTGCTTTTTTGTGATGCACCTCGCGCCAGGCTCGCCTACGGATCTGCAGACTCAGATGAACCCGAAAGCGTCGGCGGAAATGCGCGAGAGACTGATGAGCCTCTACGAACTGGATAAGCCCGTTCATGTTCAATACGTATCCTGGCTTAAAAAACTCATCCGCGGCGATTTGGGAACATCCTTTTCATCCGACCACCGGCCGGTAGCCGATAAGATTCTGGAGCGTCTGCCGATTACCATCGCCGTCAACCTGCTGTCGCTGATCCTGATCATTGCGGTGGCCTTGCCGATCGGTGTGATATCGGCGGTCCGCCAGGACTCGCTTTTTGACAAGGTCATGTCGGTGATCGTTTTTATCGGTTTCGCCGTGCCGACCTTCTGGCTGGCCCTGCTTTTGATGATTTTTTTCGGCATTCACCTGGGCTGGCTGCCGATATCCGGCCTGCGGTCCCTGAATTATGAATACCTGAGCGTCTGGGAACAACTGGTCGATCTGGCGGCGCATCTCGTTTTGCCGGTGTTTATTTCGGCCTTCGGCGGTCTGGCGGGGCTCTCCCGCTTCATGCGGGCCAACATGCTGGAGGTGATCCGGCAGGATTATATTTTGACGGCGCGGGCCAAGGGATTGAGCGAACGGCAGGTGATTTACAAGCATGCCCTGCGCAACGCGCTCCTGCCGGCGATCACCATTGGGCTTGTCGGTCCCGGGGCTCATCGGCGGCAGCGTCATCTTTGAAACGATCTTCGCGATTCCGGGCATGGGACAATTGTTTTACATGTCGGTCATGGCGCGCGATTATCCGACCGTGATGGGGATTCTGCTGATCGGGGCGGTCTTGACGCTGGCGGGGAATCTGATGGCGGATATATCTTACGCGGCGGCGGATCCGAGAATAAGGATATCCGCATGAACTTCTGGGAAATGTTTTATAAAAACAAGCTGGCGCTCGCGGGCCTGACGATTGTGATTCTGCTGTTCGTGATTTCCCTGCTGGCTCCCTGGATTTCTCCCTATGATCCGGGTGCAATCGATCTGCAAAACGTTCTGGCGCCGCCGTCAGGCGAACATTGGTTCGGCACGGACCCGCTGGGCCGTGATGTTCTTTCCCGGATGATCTGGGGGGCGCGCATTTCCCTGAAAGTCGGTTTTGTCGCCACGGGGCTGGCGATTCTCATCGGAATGATTCTGGGGGCCGTGGCCGGTTATTACGGCGGCTGGGTCGATGCGGTGATTATGCGCTTTGTGGACATGATGCTCTGCTTTCCCGCTTTCTTTTTGATTCTGGCGGTGATTGCCTTTCTCGAGCCGTCGATCTGGAATATCATGATTGTGATCGGGCTGACGGGCTGGATGGGGGTCACCCGGCTGGTGCGGGCGGACTTTATTTCGCTTCGCGAGCGGGATTTCGTATGGGCGGCCAGGGCCATCGGCGCCGGCGACGCGAGGATTATTTTTCTGCACATTCTGCCCAACGCGCTGGCGTCCATTCTGGTCGCGGCCACCTTGGGCATTGCCGGGGCGATCCTTACGGAATCGGCCTTGAGCTTTCTGGGAATCGGCGTGCAGCCGCCGACGCCGAGTTGGGGAAATATTCTGACGGCCGGCAAGGACAACATCGACATTGCCTGGTGGCTTTCGCTTTATCCCGGCCTCGCCATTCTCATCACGGTGGTCGGCTATAATCTGCTGGGCGAGGGGATCCGCGACGCCTCCGATCCGCGCCTGAAAAGGTGAAGGGAGCGACCGCCTATCCAAAGCCCGGGGCTTGATAATGTCGGTAAAATGTAATAGGAAATCGCCACGGCCGCCCACGGTGCCGCCGTGGCGCTTTGCCGAAGGATTCAGGAGGAACAGGATGTCCAAAAGAGTAAACCCGGAATTGTTGAAAATTGACCGCAGAATCATCGCGCGCAAGCTGTTGACCGGAGAGTTGTCGGAAAAAGACCTGGCCGGTCTTTTAAAAAAGCTTCCGGATGTTTCGGAAAACGCCGAAGAGATTCAGATTCAGCCCGGCGAAAAGCCGTCATGCTGATCGATTCCCACGCCCATTTGGAAATGAAGGAGTTCGATCCCGATCGAGCGGACGTGATTGAACGCGCCCGTGCGGCGGGTGTTGACGGTATCGTCACGGTGGGGACCAATCCGGACTTGAGCCGCAAAGCCCTTTCGATTGCCCGACGGCATGAAAACATTTATTCGACCGTCGGCATCCATCCCCATGATGCGGCCGGGGCGGACGACCGGTCGCTCGAAGTCCTGAAGAAGTTGGCGCAGGACCCGAAAGTTGTCGCATACGGGGAAATCGGACTCGATTATTTCCGCAATCTTGCCCCGCGTGAAAAACAGGTGGAAATGTTTGCCAAACAGCTGGATCTGGCCTGTGAGCTGAACCTGCCGGTCGTCATCCACGACCGCGAGGCGCATGAACCGACGCTGCGGATGGTGAGGGCCTCCGGTGTTCGCTCGGGCGTTTTTCATTGTTTTTCCGGCGACTGGGCCATGGCCCGGCAGTGCATCGACCTGGGTTTTTACATCTCCGTGCCCGGCGTCGTCACCTTTGACCGGTCCAAAGTGCTGCAGGAGGTTGTCCGACAGGCCCCCATCGACGGGCTGCTTCTGGAAACGGACTGCCCCTATCTGGCGCCCGTGCCTCATCGCGGCAAGAGAAACGAACCTTCCTTCCTTGTCCATACCGCGCGGAAAGTTGCTCAAATCAAAGGCCTTGCGTGGGAGGATGTGGCGCTGGCCGCGGCACAAAACACCCGCAGGCTCTTTCGTATCTCCGATCCGGCTTTGAAATAGCGCGGGCGAAAATTTTCAAAATCTGCTACAGACTCTCACCATGAACAATTTGTTGATGAAGAACCCTCCCAAAGCGGTTGTCCTTCTCTCCGGCGGCGTGGATTCCGCCACCGCCCTGGCGATCGCGCGGAGCATGAACTTTGACGTATACGCCCTGAGCTTCCGGTACGGTCAGCGGCATAGGGTTGAACTGGAAGCGGCCGAACGCGTCGCCCGCCAAAACCGCGTGGCACAGCATCGGACGATCGATATCGATCTGCGGCAGATCGGCGGGTCGGCGTTGACGGCGGACATCGACGTTCCCAAACACGGATCGGTGGAGGAATTGGAGAAAGGCATTCCGGTTACTTACGTTCCGGCCAGAAACACGATCTTTTTGTCCTTCGCCCTGGCGTGGGCCGAGGTGATCGGATCTTCCGACGTCTTCATCGGCGTCAATGCGCTGGACTACAGCGGCTACCCGGATTGCCGGCCTGAATACATTGAAGCGTTTGAGCGCATGGCCAATCTGGCGATCCGGGCCTGCGTGGAAGGCGGACGAACCATGAGGATTCATGCGCCGCTGATTCATTGGAGCAAAGCGCAAATCATTCAAAAGGGCATGGAGCTGGGCGTCGATTATTCGCTGACGCTCAGCTGCTACGACCCGGCTGCGGATGGAGCTTTCTGCGGACGGTGTGATTCCTGCCTGCTTAGGCTAAAAGGGTTTAAGGAGGCAGGGGTGAAAGATCCTGGAAGGTATAAGACTAAAGACTAAAGACTGAAGGTTTGAGGGTTTTTTGCTTTCGGTCTTCAGTCTTCAGACGAAAACGCCTATGTATTCCATTAAAGAAATCTTCTATTCGATACAGGGCGAGGGCTGCCACGCGGGCCGGCCGGCCGTGCTTTGCCGTTTTTCGGGCTGTAATCTGTGGTCGGGACGGGAGGAAGACCGCTCCAGGTCGGTTTGTAAATTTTGCGATACGGACTTCGTGGGGACGGACGGCATTAACGGAGGCGTCTATCGATCCTCTGCCGAACTGGCGCACAAGATTTCCCTGGCCTGGCCGTTTCGGAAAAGCAAATCCCTTCGGCCTTTCGTGGTTTGCACGGGCGGGGAGCCGCTGTTGCAGCTCGACCACGCGCTGATCAGCGATCTTCATCGGGAAGGCTTTACCGTTGCCGTGGAAACCAACGGCACCCTTCCCGCGCCTGCCGGGCTGGACTGGATCTGCGTCAGCCCGAAAGCCGGCGCTCCTTTCAGACAGACGGCCGGAGACGAATTGAAACTGGTGTTCCCGCAGGCGGGCGCAGAGCCGGGAAAATACACGCGTCTGCCGTTCGGAAATTTCTTTCTGCAGCCGATGGACGGTCCGCGAAGGGAAGAAGCCGCCCGGCTGGCGCTGGCGTATGTTCTGGCGCATCCCCGTTGGCGCATCAGCCTGCAGATTCATAAAATATTGGGGGTTCGATAGGCATCATGGAAATTTTCAAAGTCTTTCATTTCGACGCGGCTCATCGGCTTCCCCGTGTGCCCGAGGGCCACAAATGCGCGAAGATGCACGGCCACTCGTTCCGCGTCGAAATTCATGTCGGCGGAAAAGCGGATTCCGACAGTGGCTGGGTGATGGATTTTGCCGACATTGCCGCTGCTTTCGAACCGCTGCTGGAGCAGCTGGATCACAAGAATTTGAACGGCATCGCGGGCCTGGAAAATCCCACTTCGGAAAATCTTTGCCGCTGGATCTGGCGGCGCCTGAAACCCGTCCTGCCGCAGTTGTCCCGGATTGTTCTTCAGGAAAGCCCCGAATCCGGCTGCATTTACAAAGGGGAAGATGAAGTGCAGCCGGGAATTTAATCCGTTGCTTTTTAACGGTTAATGTACTATTTTGAACTTGCGGGGTGCCGTGCCTGAAAGGAGCGGCTGAGAATATACCCTTTGAACCTGACCCGGATAATGCCGGCGTAGGGAGTGGCGGTTTTGCTCATTCATCGGAGCCATGTCCTTTGCAGGAAGAAAGGGGATGGCTTTTTTATTGGGAACAACCGATGCCTGCAACCATTGTCATCGTCAGCGGGGGACGCCTCGGCAGCAGGGAGTTTTTCCGCGAAAAGCTGAGCCGGACCGGTGATGAACTGGTGATCTGCTGCGACGGCGGCGCCCGTCATCTGGCGGACGCCGGACGCCCGCCGGATGTTGTCATCGGTGATATGGATTCCATCGCCCCAAAACAGAGGGAACGTTATGAACGGCAGGGGGTGAAGATGATCCGTTACCCGACCGGCAAAGATTTCACCGATACGGCGCTGGCCCTGGATTACGCGCTGGGTCTGAGTCCCGAAAGGATACAGATCTGGGGCGCGCTGGGCGGAAGAATCGACCATGCTCTGGCCAATGTGTTTTTGCTCATAAGGGCAAAAAAAGCGGGTGTTGCCGCCTGCCTGCTGGATGAATACGGTGAAGCATTTGTTCCTGCGGAAGAGACGGTTTTTGAAAACGCGGAAAACTGCCTTGTGTCTCTCCTGGCGCTTTCTCCCCGGGTGGAAGGCGTCACGCTGGAAGGATTTGCTTATCCGCTGGAAGAAGGCGCCTTCGAACTTTCCGAATCCCGCGGCATCAGCAACCGCATTGTTGCTAAGAGGGCCCGCATTCGCGTTCGCTCGGGCCATCTGCTGGTCGTTCGTTACTGGCGGAAAGATTTCTTTCCGGAGGCGGATTGAATGGGAAAGCCAATCCGGGTGTTATGCATCGGTGGGTCGGACTCCGGAGGCGGAGCGGGCATCGGGGCGGACCTGAAAGCGGTTCATGCCTGCGGTGCTTACGCCGTGTTTGCCGTTACCGCGGTGACCGCGCAAAACTCACGTGGCGTGCAGTCCGTTTTTCCTGTGCCGCCGAAATGGATTGCGGCCCAGCTCGATTCCGTTCTGGGGGATATCGGCGCCGACGCGGTCAAAACGGGCATGCTCATGACGCCGGAGGCGGTGAAGACGACGGCTGCGAAGATCCGACAGTACCGCCTGAAAAATGTCGTCGTAGATCCGGTAATGACCGCCAAGGGCGGACGAATGCTGATGACGAACCAAGCGAGGCAGGCGCTGGTGGATGAAATGCTTCCGCTGGCGGACGTTCTGACGCCGAATATTCCCGAAGCCGAGTTTCTGGCGCGTATGAAAATCTGTTCGGTGGAGGGCATGAAAAGTGCCGCCGCCGTTCTTTGGGATCTGGGAGTGAAAAATGTAGTGGTCAAGGGGGGGCATCTCCCCGGGAGAAGGCCGTCCGGCAGCGTTGATATTGTTTATGACGGCCGCCGGTACGATGTATTTACGGCAAAGTGGTTGCGAACGAAAAACACCCATGGGACCGGCTGCACTTTCGCCTCGGCGCTGGCATCGCATCTTGCACGGGGCTGCGGGATCCATGAGGCCGTGCAGCAGGCGAAGGAATTGACGGCAAGGGCCATTCAGCATTCGCTGTCACTGGGCAGGGGCCACGGTCCGGTGAATCTGTGGGGGGATTTCGGGGTAAAAAAGGAGAAGAAGTCATGACGCAGTTGGAAAAAGCCCGCCAGGGCGTCATTACCGAGGAAATGACGCTCAGCGCGGTTCAGGAAGGCATTCAGCCGGAAACCATTCGCCGGGGGATCGTTGACGGAACCATCGTGATTTGCCGAAACGCGAACCATACGGCTATTCGGCCGCTGGCGATCGGTCTCGGGCTCCGTACCAAGGTCAACGCCAATATCGGAACGTCCAAAGACAATAATGATTTGAATTTGGAGTTGGAGAAGTTATCCGTGGCGATCGCGGCAGGAGCGGATGCCGTGATGGATCTGTCCACAGGAGGCAGGCTGGCGGACACTCGTAAAGCCGTCATGGAAAGATCCACGGTCGCCGTCGGCACGGTGCCGATTTATCAGGCGGCGGTAAAGATGCTGGAAGAGAAAAGAGCTATTTCCGATATGACGTCGGATGATCTGTTTGCGGTGATCGAAGAAAACGGCCGCGACGACATTGATTTTATCACCGTGCACTGCGGAGTCACCCGCCAAAGCGTGGCCGTCATGGAGGCGCAGGGCAGAGTGCTGGGCATCGTCAGCCGGGGCGGTTCGATGACAGCCAATTGGATGCGCTGCAACCAACGGGAAAATCCGCTCTTTGAGGAGTATGACCGGCTTCTGGACATCGCCCGCCGCTATGACATGGTGTTGAGTTTGGGAGACGGCCTGCGGCCCGGGGCCATTGCCGACGCGACCGATCAAGGGCAGGTCTTCGAGCTGAACCTGCTGGGCGGTCTTGCGGCCCGTGCCCGCGCCGCCGGGGTGCAGGTCATGATCGAGGGTCCCGGACACGTTCCGATTGCCGATGTGGAAGCCAATATCCGGCTGCAGAAGAAAATCTGCCGGGGAGCTCCGTTTTATGTTCTGGGGCCGCTGCCGACGGACATCGCGCCCGGCTACGATCATATCACGTCCGCGATCGGCGGCGCCATTGCCGGCGCCGCCGGCGCAGACTTTCTGTGCTACGTAACGCCGGCCGAACATTTGCGTCTGCCCACGCTGGCCGATGTCCGCGACGGCGTGATGGCCGCGCGGATCGCCGCGCATATCGCCGACATTGCCAAAGGAATCCCGGGCGCTTTGGAGCGGGACCGGAGAATGTCCGAGTGTCGCAGGAATTTTGACTGGCAGGGGCAGGTGGACGCCTCCCTGGATCCGGACAAAACGACCGCGCTCCTGGAAAAGAGCAAAAGCGCGAACGAGGAAGGCTGCACCATGTGCGGCGAATTCTGCGCGATTCGCCTGGGTAAGCAATAAATCCAATAGCCACGAGGAAAACAGATTGATCCGAAAGTCGGACGATCATTCCATTGAAAAACGGCAGGGCGCGAAGCGGGTTGTCGAGAGCCTGCGGCGCGAGGGTTTTGAAGCCTACTTTGTGGGAGGCTGCGTTCGGGATTTTGTTCGTGGGGTTTCTCCCGGCGATTACGACATCGCCACCTCCGCCCCGCCCGATCAGGTCATCCGTCTTTTTGAACATACCGTTGCCGTGGGCGCAAAATTCGGCGTGGTGGTGGTTCTCGAGGGCGGCTATTCCTACGAAGTGGCAACGTTCCGCAGCGACGACATTTACGAAGACGGACGCCGCCCCACGCAGGTGCACTTTTCATCGGCCCGGGAAGACGTCCTGCGGCGGGATTTTACCATCAACGGCCTGTTGATGGATCCGAACACAAACGACGTTGTCGATTACGTCGGCGGCCGGGACGACATCGAAAAGAAAATCATCCGTACGATCGGCGATCCGGCCGTTCGCTTTAATGAAGACTACTTGAGGATGCTGCGGGCGATCCGTTTTGCCGCCCATCTGGATTTTCATCTGGAAGACAACGTTCGGGAGGCGATTGTCCGACATGCGCCGAAGATTCGGGAGATCAGTGCGGAGCGCGTGCAGGAGGAATTGAACAAAATACTCACGCGGCCCGGCGCGGCGCGGGCTTTGGAATTCATGGCCGAAACCGGTTTGTTAGAGCGGATCCTGCCGGAAGTGGCTCGGATGCGGGGAGTGGAACAGCCGCCCCGTTTTCATCCGGAAGGCGATGTCTGGCGGCACACGCTGATGATGATGGAGATCCTGTCGGAGGAAAACCGGCCGGAGGCGGACGCGGCGCTGGCCTGGGGAGCGCTTTTACACGACGTCGGCAAGCCCGTCACGCGGACAGAGGATGAAAAAGGAGTTCATTTTTACGGGCACGTGAAACAAGGGGAATCCGTCGCGGAAGACGTGATGCGCCGACTGCGGTTTTCACGGGTCCGGCGGGAAACCGTTTTGGATCTGATTCGTCAGCACATGGCGTTTATGAATGTGAAGAAAATGCGTCCGGCCCGATTGAAGCGGTTTTTGCGGATGCCGAATTTTCAGCTGCATCTCCAATTGCACCGGCTGGATTGTCTGGCCAGTCACGGGATGCTGGATCATTATGAATTCTGCAGGGAGCAACTGCAAAGAACGGAGCAAGGCGAGCTGCATCCGCCGCGCCTGCTGACCGGAGCGGATCTGCTGTCGATGGGTTTTATCCCGGGGAAGCAAATCGGGGAAATTCTGCGGGTACTGGAAGAAGAACAATTGGAAAACAGAATTCGCAGCCGGGAAGAAGCGGTGGCCTTTGTCCGGACCGGATGGAAAGTGTAGCGAAATAATGTACCCAAAAGGGAAAATGAAAACGATCGGATTATCCTTGGCGATGTCTTTCGTGATGGGATGGCTGGTATTAGCCTGCGCGGGCCGTGAAACCAAAGTGCATCCCCCCGTGCCCCGGCCGCCCAAGAAGCAGCTTGCGACCATGGGGCACACGATTCAGGCGGGGGCCTTCGCCCGGGTGGAGAACGCCGTGCGCCTGACGGAGAAACTCAAAAACCAGGGGCTCCCGGCTACATATTTAAGAGCGTCCGACGGGCTGTTCAAGGTGCGCTTCGGAAACTTCGCGACGAAGGAGTCGGCGCGGCTTCAAGCGGAGTCGCTTCAGCAACAGGGCGTGATTGAAGAATACTATATCGTATTGCCGGAAGATTCCGCGGCGGCGAAACGAAAGCAGTACGGAACGGATTATTTGCGGGAGGCGCTGGTGAAGACCGCTCACGATTTTATCGGCGTGCCGTATCTTTGGGGCGGCTCGTCCGTCGACACCGGCTTTGACTGCAGCGGGCTTGCCATGACGGTCTACCAGTTGAACGGTCTGGATCTGCCGCGGCATTCACGAACACAGTACGACGCAGGAGAGACGATCCCGCTGCAGGATTTGCAAAAAGGCGATCTGGTGTTTTTTGACACGCGCGGAAAGGGGAAAGTTTCCCATGTGGGCATTTACATCGGTTCCGGCCGGTTTATTCACGCGCCGTCCAGCGGAAAAAAAATCCGCATCGACGCGCTCACCTCCGATTACTATGCCCGTCGTTTCATCGGAGCGAAAACTTATCTCTGAGGAGAATACTCTGGAAGCTTTGCTGCCAAAGGATTTCAAGGCATGGTCCCGTTTGATTCCCGCCGGATTATCTTTTCACGGTCTCTACGCTTGCGAGAAAAATTCTTTTTGGAAAGATAAAAAGAAAAAATATTTTATAGTTTTTGTTGACCATCAGAAAAAAATAAAGTAATATTAAGCCGCATTTGTAAGATTACGGATTCTGCAAAGATGAAGTAAACTCAATTAAAGGAGGCGAAACCCAATGGCAGCAACAGCAAAGAAAGTCGTCAAGAAGGCCGCAGCGAAGAAACCGGCAGCGAAGAAGAAGGTCGTGAAGAAGGTCGCAGCGAAGAAACCGGCGGCGAAAAAGAAAGTTGCGGCAAAGAAGCCCGTAGCGAAAAAGAAGGTTGTGAAGAAAGCAGCCAAGAAGTAGCATCGATCAGCCATTCCCATTTAAAGAGCAGGCGGACGCAAGTTCCCTGCTCTTTAAATATCCGCTCCGCTCCTTGAATGCTTGAACCTTCATGACGCAAATCGTTTGTCCATTGACAGAATCCGCAAAGCGACATATATCCAAGACACATCCCTTTTGAGAGAAGAGGCAGATTTCATGCTGGAACTAAACAAAGTGTATTTCACCGTATCCGGAAGTGAAGAAAACGGCGGAGGGCCGCGCAACATCATTGACGGAATGGATTACAAGTTTGAGGACGGGAAATTTTACGTGATCACCGGTCCCAACGGCAGCGGCAAGACCACGCTGGCGAAGTTAATCATGGGCATCAACCCGTTGTCCGGCGGCGAGATTCTTTTCAATGGACAAAATATTTCCGCCCTCACGATCACCGAGAGGGCCAAAGCAGGAATCGCATACAGCTTTCAGCAGCCCGCCCGTTTTAAGGGAATTACGTTTCGCGATTTGCTGATGATTGCGACCGGTATCGAAGAGGAACGCAGGCTTTTGGAGATTATGGGTCGGGTGGGCATTTGCCCCCTGTCTTTCCTGGACAAGGAAGTGGATGCCCGGTTGTCCGGCGGAGAAATTAAGAAAATTGAGCTGGCGACGACCATTGCCGCCAATCCAAAGCTGGCGATTTACGACGAACCGGACACGGGGATCGATTTATGGACCATCGGTCCGATGGTCCAGCTTTTAAAAAAGGAACTGGCCGAAAACCGCACCACCACGATTGTCGTCAGCCACAACAAAGCCTTTTTGGAAGCGGCGGATGTGGTGATGATTATTGATTCGGGCAAGATCATTTATGACGGAAGTCTCGAAGGCGCCATGCCGCTGCTGGATGATTTGAGCGTGTGTACGTATCGGAACCGTTGTGAAGGAGAGCGTGATGCTGGATGCTATCGATAAAGCCTTGTTGAAGACCGTCGCCGAGCTGGAGGAGTTGCCGAAAGGCGCCTACAATATCCGAAAAAACGGCAAACTGCTGGACCGGCATGTATCGGCGAACATCAACATTGAGACCAACGAAGATGAAACCGGCATTATCGTCAAAATCAAACCGGGAACGAAAAATGAATCGGTCCATATTCCCGTAATCCTAAGCCAGGCCGGCCTGTATGACGTCGTGCAGAATGCCTTCATCATCGGCGATGACGCGGAAGTCACCATTGTCGCCGGCTGCGGAATTCACTGCGGCTCGTCGGAACCGGAAGGGCACGCGGGCATTCACGAATTCAAGGTGGGGAAAAATGCGAAGGTGACGTATGTGGAAAAGCACTACGCGCCCGGCGAAGGCACGGGCCGCCGATCGCTGAATCCGACGACCAAAGTGTTCCTGGCCGAGGGGGCTCGCGCGGAAATGGAATTGACGCAGATCGGCGGGGTGGATGATACCCGCCGCGTCAATGAAGCGGTCCTGGGTCCGAACAGCCTTCTGCTGATTACGGAGAGGGTGCTGACCGACGGCGAACAAACCGCCGTGTCCACCAATGACATCGTGATGAAGGGAAGGGGGAGCCGGGCCAATATGATTTCACGCTCGGTAATGAGGGGCAATTCCAAACAGACATTTTACGCGACCATTGATGCGCAGAACCAGTGCTACGGTCACATTGAGTGCGACGCGATCATCATGGACAACGGCACCAATGAAACCATGCCATCCCTGAAGGCCGGTCATCCCGACGCGGAATTGACCCATGAAGCTTCGATCGGAAAGATCGCGAACGATCAGTTGACCAAGCTGATGAGTCTGGGGCTGACCTACGATCAGGCCGTAAACCGGATCATTCAGGGCTTCCTGAAATAGACGGCCGTAAAAAACGTATTGCCTGAATTTGCGACATCCTCTATAATACCGCGCAACTACGATCATCCGTCGAGGGGGGTATTCATGGATAAAAGAATAAACGCACTGGCCTTTGCTTTGGAAAATGAAGAAAAGGAGCGTGAATTTTATCTTGCCCATGCCCGGAAGACCAAGAACATGGCCGGGAAAAACATGCTCAAACAGATTGCCGACGAGGAGAAAGAGCATTACGAGATGCTGAAAAAGCTCCATGCGAAATGGGAAGAGAAGAAGAAATGGCCGGCCACGATCCCTCTGAAAGTCCGGCCCTCCTCTGCCGGGACCGTATTGCAGGGCATGTCCGGAAAAAAATCAGCCCGCATTACCGGGACGGATGATGAACTCAAAGCGGTCCGGACGGCGATTGATTTTGAGGCGCGCGGCGTGGCCCTTTACACCAAACTGGCCAAACAGTGCACGGATGCCAAAGAGATCGCTTTTTTCAATATGCTTGCCTCCGTGGAGCGGCAGCACTTGCTGTCGCTGAAGGATACGGAAGAGTTTCTGGCCGATCCGGCCACCTGGTACCAGCACACGGAACGCTCGGGTCTGGACGGGGCGTAATCCCCCGTTTCAAACCGTTTGCCGCGGATCTCCGCCGGCGCATTACAAACCGGTTTCCTCCAGTTTAGAAGAAAGGTCCGTCCAGAGCGTGTAGGACGCCTCCAGTTCGCTTTCAATGCTTTTGTATTCTATCCGAAGCTCTTTGATGGCCGGCGGGTTTTTGTGGGTTTGCGGATCGCACAGCAGTTTTTCACAGTGTGTTTTCCGGTTTTCCAGCCCGGCGATTTTTCCTTCCAGCGCGGTCAGCTCTTTTTTCAAGACGTTTCGGATTTTCGACCGCCGGTTGCGCTCCTCGGCTTCCAGTCTCCTCTGATTCTTCCAGGAAGCCCTTTTTCCCGGCGTTTCTTCTTCCCGTTTGCGGTTCGGATCCGCCTCCGCTGCCCCTGGGGTGCGCTTTTCAATAAAGTAGGAATAATTGCCCGCGTAATCCGTAATCGCTCCATCCTTGAGTTCAAAGACCCGGTTGACCAGACGATCCAGAAAGTACCGGTCGTGGGAAACAATGGCCACCGTGCCGGAATAATGAAGCAGAGCGTTTTGGAAAACGTCTTTGGTTTTGATGTCCAGATGATTGGTGGGTTCATCCAGCACCAGGAAGTTGGTATCGAGCAGCATGATTTTCAAAAGCGCCAGGCGTGATTTTTCTCCGCCGGACAGGACCCCGACGGACTTGAAAATGTCGTCTCCGGAAAAAAGAAACGCTCCCAGCAGGTTGCGCTTGTTCCGGTCGTCGGCGGACGTAGGAACCGATTGCACTTCTTCCCAGATGGTGTTTTCATAATTCAGATTCTGGGAGCTTTCCTGAGAGAAAAAAGCCATAGTGACCCCTTCTCCGTACTTCACCGATCCTCGGGTCGGTTTTTCGGAAAGGCTCAAAAGCCGGGATAACGTGGATTTGCCGGATCCGTTCACTCCGACAAAGGCCACCTTGTCGCCACGGAAAAGCGAAAAATTCAAATCGGAAAAAACGGTCAGGTCTCCATAGGCATGTCCCAGACGGCAAACCGTGACCACTTCCTTCGCGCTTTTTTTGGCTTCCGGGAATTTCATGACGACGCTTTTGGCGGGCCCTTCCGTCTGAAGGTCTTTAAATTTTTCCAGCATTTTGACGCGGCTTTGCACCTGCGACGCTTTGGTCGCCTTGTAGCGGAACCGCTCTACAAACCCTTCGATTTTTTTGATCTGTGCTTTTTGCAGCTCCATCTCCTTCTTCAGGGCATCAAGCCGCCGCTCCTTTTCGGACAGGTAATGGGTATAGTTGCCCGGATAAAGATGAATGCGGCCGTTGGCCAGCTCCGCGATTTGCGTGGCGATCTTGTCCAGGAAAAAATGATCGTGGGACACGACCAGAATGGTTCCGGGGTAGTCTTTCAAGTAGCTTTCCAGCCACTCCATGCTTTCCGTATCGAGATGATTGGTCGGTTCGTCGAGCAGCATGATGTCCGGCCGGCCCAGCAGAATGGAGGTCAAGAGAATCCGCATTTTCCAGCCGCCGGAAAACACATCGCAGGTTTTGTCGAAATCGCGCGGCTGGAAGCCGAATCCCTTGAGGATCTGTTTCGCCCTGGCTTCAAACGCGTATCCGTCGCGGGCGGAAAATTCGGCGGTAGCCTGTGCATAGCGGCGTGAGAGTTCGTTCGATTCGGGGGAAGGGGAGGGAACCTGAGCCATTTGCCGCTCCAGGTTGCGGAGGTTCTCCTCCAGCCCGGCGATGCCGCTTTTCCGGCGCAGAAATTCGATGAGGCCCGTCGACTCCAGCACAACCAGGTCCTGCGGAAGATAACCGATCTTTTTTTGCTTCCGGCCGGGAATTTCGATCAGGCCGCAGTCGAGGTGCACCTCATTGAGGATGGCACGAAAAAGGGTCGTTTTGCCCGCGCCGTTATCGCCTACCAGGCCGATGCGGCTTTTGGGATGAATCGTCCAGTGGATCCGGTCAAACAGCGTTTTGTCCAGATAAGACAAACTGACATTGCGGAAATAAATCACCCACAGCACTCCGTTTCCAAGCCTGCGGGACTATAGGAAAATAACCTTCCGGTGTCAATCTCTTTCCGTAAAAGCCTCCGGGTTTGCCTTCTCCAGCCACGGTTGGGTGTTGATGTTTTCTCCCCAGAAGATTTTGGGATCCGGAGGCGAAGCGCCCCACCAGTTGTTGCGGGCGTCAATGTAAATCGACGAAAAACTCTGAATGGCGACGGCGTTGTCGACCAAGTTGTTTTGAAAGATTCTGGGATTGGACGAACCGACGCACGTGACCGCGCCCTGGCCCTGATTGCGCGCAAAGGTATTATGGGAAAGAACCGGGGTGGCGTCTTTGCGGCAGAATACGGCGTTCTGCGAGGCGTGTGCGATGTAGCTGTGGGAGATTTCGGGCGATCCCGTGTAGATATCAAAAGCGGTTGTCGCGTACTTCACGATGCAATAGGCAAAAGCGCTGTTGACTTTGGTGGCTTCGGAAAAGCGCACGGCGCTGACGTAGAAGCCCGGAGCGGGCGAAGAAGAGGCGGCGGTAAAGGTGATCGGTTTTTCCCTGGTTCCCTTCGCGACGATGCCGCCGTTTTGTGTAATGAAGGAGGTTTCCTGCTCAAATTCGACCACCACCCCGGGTTCGATATATAGGGTGGCGCCTCCGTCGATCACCACGTCTTTGGTCAGACGGTAGGGGCTGTGCGATAAAATCAGATAGGAATCCTTCCGGATCGCGCCTTCGAGCTTTTGATCCAGGATCGGCACGGCCAGTGCTTTGCCCTGCGGGAACGGAGCGTCCAGCACGGAGCCGACGTCGACTCGCCCGTGGATTCCGGACAGAACGACCGCCATGGCTGCGCTGCCCCACCAGTTGTTCAGTGCTTTTACCGGCGAACCTTTCATTTCACCGAACAGATTGTAGGGCTGGTTGTCGACCAGATTGTTCTGGGAAATGACGGACTCTCCGCCCTTGACCGCAATTCCGTTCTGCTTATTCCGTGTGATGGTGTTTTGAGTGATTTCCGCCGCCGCGGAGGACAGCACCACTCCGGTATGGTCGTTGTCGTTGATGGTGTTTTCCACAATACGCGGCGCGGCTCCGTCGCTTGCGGAAATGGCGGCGCCTTTGTTTTTGTAAAGGGTGTTTCGGCGGATGAGGGGTTTGGAAAAGGCCCCCTGGATCTTGATCGCTTCATGGTTTTGCGTAAACTCGGATTGTTCAATGGTCGGCGATGAGGCCTGGCAGAAGACGGCGGTCCGCGCGTTTCTCACGCGGACGAATGCCAGCCGGTTATCCCGGTCTTTTACGCTCGCAAAGGTAATGCCCGGCCAGAGTTGCCCGTCCTCCGCCGAGTCAAAACGGATAATGCGTTCATTGTCTCCCCGGGCGGAGATCCGTCCTTCGATCACGAGCCCGCCGCCTTTGGACTGAATTTCCGTTCCCGGTTCAATGGTCAGCGTCGCCTTGTCTTTCACGGTGACATTGGATGCCAGAATGTAGGGGCTTGCGCCCGAATACCAGGTGGTATCCGCCTCGATCGCTCCGGATACCGGCGTCGGTCCCGGCGCGATCGGCATGCCCTCCGCCTGCGCCATCTGGCTTTCATTGCCGGCAAAATCCACGGCCGAAATCCGGTAATAATAGGTCCGGGAGTTCACCAGACTCGGATCGGCGTCCTGATACTTGTTCAGCTCCGTTTTGCCGATCGGGACATAGCCGGACAGCGGCGTGTCGGAGCGGTAAATAAGATAACCGGCCAGATCCGCCGCGGCGTTCTTCTCCCATCGCAGCGCCACCCGCTGGTTCCTTCCCGTCGACGCGATGCCTGCAGGTTTATCCGGCGCCGTAGTGTCCAGCGTGACGGATCCGATCGCGTCCACCCAGTGGGCGGTGTTGCCGGAATCGTCCGTGAGGTAGCCGGTGACGATGGCTTTCTCGATGTTGTCCCCCGGCACCACTTTATACACGCCGTAATAACCGCCCGGCTCGACTTCCTGCATTTCAATGCGTTTTCGGTACTGGCCGATATCGAAAGAAGCCTGCATGTTCGGCGTTCCCTGAATGACCACCTTGATCTCATCGCCTGCCTTTTTCGGCAGCCCTTTGGTGTCCTGCGTGAGAAGCGTAATGACCGGCGGACGTTTGGCCTGGGCCAGAGACGGCGTCGGGATGGTTTTGACCATGTCGCGGAACAGATCATCGTTGGCGCGCAGGAGCTGAATGTCGCGGACATTCAGGGCGGTTGCAATCACGGTTGCGATGATGCCGACCGGATTCGTGGAGACGCCGCCTTCGTGCTTGCGCACCTTGTGCTTTCCGCTCCACAGAAAGTTGCCGGTTTTCGCGTCGTACATTTTCACTTCCGCGCCCACGGCAACCTGCGAATAGAGGACCGCAAAATATTTGTCAAAATCGGAAACCTCTCCGAAAATAACCGCGTCAACGCCCAGAATTTCGCCCAACTTCTGCGGTGGAGTTTTGCGAATGACTTCCGGGTCGGTCAAACCCGCCTTTGCCAGAAGGTCGTCCACTTTGTAGAGTTCCATGTCTTTGAAGGGAAGGGAGCTGAAATGATTGTAGAAGCCTTTGCGCATGGCGTTTCCACCCTCCTTGCTGCCGGACAGATCGACAAAGGGCAAAACGGCCGTCGAGAGAGGCACATGCTTCTTCATGTAGGGATCTACTTTATATTCCCCTTCATACAAAGACCGGATTTCCGGGGTGATGAGCGTGGATGGCGTGGAGACGAGGCAGCCTTGCAGCATCAGAGCCGCAGCCGGAATCAGACCCCAAAAGACGACTTTGAATATTTTTCGCACGGTCAAACCTCCATCCTGACGGGATTAATTGGAATTATATCATACGTGCGGCCGGAATTCATTTTAAAATTCTTTCGCAGATTTTCCGCACTGAAAGCGCCTGTGTCTGATTCTTCAGGCGTTTCCAGGCGGGCTCATGCACGTCCTGCCGGTGATGAACGCATAGTAATCCGAAAAGGCGAGCTGCCAGGGCTGCATGGTTTTGCCGGTTGCGGCCACGAACTTGTGCATGCCGAGCACGCTGTAAGCCGGTCTTCTGGCCGCCCGCTGCAGTTCACTGGTTTTCATCGGGGACAATTCGACATGCTCCAAACGGGCTTCTTTCAGGATTTTGCGCGCAAAATCGTACCAGGTGCAGCAGCCGCGGTTGGTTACGTGGAAAATGCCGCGGGCGTTTTTGTCCACCAGAAGCTCCGTCGCCGCCGCCAGGTCTCGCGTGCAGGTAGGCGAGCCCATCTGATCGTCGACGACCGTCAGTTTTCCCGTCTCTCTGGCCCGGTCCAGAATGGCCTGAACGAAATTTTTCCCCTTTGCGCCGTAAAGCCAGGCGGTCCGGATCAGAATAAAATTGTCCGTCAGACGTTTCAGATGGTGCTCGCCCGCCAGTTTGGAGGCGCCGTAAGTGTTGATCGGATTGCAGGGATCTTCTTCCGCGTAAGGATGATTCGCGTTTCCGTCAAAAACGTAGTCCGTGCTGTAATGAATCAGGGGAATATGGGCTTCCCGGCAGGCCTGGGCGATGTTTTTGACCGCTTCGGCGTTCACCGCGAAGCATTCTTCTTTGGCGGTTTCGCAGGCGTCCACATTGGTGTAGCCTGCGGCGTTGATGACGAGCTGCGGCTTCGTTTCCGCCACGGCCCTGCGGCATTCGGAGGCGCGGGTGATATCGATTTCCTCTCTGTCCATGCCGATAACGTCATGCCGATGCCTGAATTGAGCCATCAGATCATTTCCCAGCATCCCCTTGTGTCCGAGTAACAGCACTTTCATGGTTCAGTAGAGGACCTCCTTTAAAAACAGACCGCAGGCGGGCGCGGCCGTTCCCGCCTGTTTCCGGTCGCGTGATGCGAGAATCTCCGGGATG
>Ga0116173_1001170_pt1 | contig 22070 bp, 16 predicted proteins | sample AD_UKC085_MetaG_FD_89800 | JGI IMG/M metagenome (GOLD analysis project Ga0116173, IMG submission 89800) | Active sludge microbial communities of municipal wastewater-treating anaerobic digesters from USA - AD_UKC085_MetaG | ecosystem: Engineered > Bioreactor > Anaerobic > Digestate | place: USA...
GAATGACAAAAAGACCGTCTGCGGAATAAACCTTCTCAGGCCCGAAAATGGAACTCGCTTCCACAGGACCTCAAGAATGAGGGACCTTAAGGAGATCACCTGCGAGAAGTGTAAGGCGAGTCTCGCAAAGAAGATGATCAAGGCGGATAAAAAGGAAATGGCGCTGCTCCTCAAGGAGGAGAAAAAGCGTGAAAAAATGGGTATCGGAGATGAGGGCATCGTTCCTCTCGGAAATACCACAGCAAGGATCACCAGAGATCCTGATGCAAAGAGAAAAGAGGAAGAGGCAAGAAGGCAGGCTGCCGAGGAAGCAAGACGCAAGGCTGACGAGGCAAGGAGAGCTGCACAGCAGAACGCTCCTCAGGCTCCCGAGCCTCCCGTAAATACCATTCCGGGTACGGGAGTAGCAATGGACGCAAGCCTGGCACAGTTTGCTATAAATGCCCCTCAGAACGAGCCCGAGCCTGCTCCGGCTCCTGCACCCGCACCCATGGCTGCACCTGCTGCTGAGGATGATTTCCTTGCACAGTTTGCTATAAACAAGCCCGGCAGCGAACCCGAAGCCGCTCCGGCAGCCCAGAGGCCCGAGGACGACTTCCTGGCACAGTTCGCGATACCTGCTCCCCAGGCAGAGGAGCCCGTTCCCGAGCCTGTTGTACAGCCTCAGACCGAGGAGGACATAATGCAGATGTTCTCCATCAACAACGCTCCCGTTCAGGAACAGCCCTACGGCGAGCCGCTGTACAGTCAGCCTCCCGTATACGGCGGAGAGCCGCAGTATATCGATGCAGAGGGACGCGAACTCACAGGTGTTGAGCCTGTTTATAACGGCATTCCCCAGACAATAGATGACGGACAGGAGATAATCCAGGGAAGCGAATGGGATTTCGTTGCAAATCAGCTTTTCGGCTCTGACGGAGCAGTTCAGCCTGTTGCTGAACCTGTGATGGCGGATCCTGTAATTGCTGATCCGGCACCGGTATATCCTCAGTATGACGAAAATCTTCCCAAGGAAATGGACGAACTTGACATACCTTCAATGGGTAACATGGCGGCACCCGTACTGGACGAGATACCTACAGTTGAGAATATCACAGCACCCGTACTGGACGAGATACCTACAGTTGAGGATATCACAGCACCCGTACTGGACGAGATACCCACAGTTGAGGATATCACGGCACCTGTCCTTGACGAGATACCCACAGTTGAGGATATCGCGGCACCTGTCCTTGACGAGATACCCACAGTTGAGGATATCGCGGCACCTGTACTGGACGAGATACCCACAGTTGAGGATATCGCGGCACCCGTACTGGACGAGATGCCTGCGTTTGAGGACATTGCAGCACCTGTCCTTGACAGCATACCTACAGTTGAAAACATCACAGCACCTGTGCTGGATGATATTGCAGAACCCGTATTTAATGAGCCTTTAATGGCAGAAGAGGAGTTTACAGATATGAGTGATTATAATTATGTTGCACCCGGAAGAAGTGCAGACGAAAATACAGAGAATGCAGAGCAGCCCAGACAGGCAGCACCCCAGCAGCCCCAGATCATCAAGGTGCCTCAGCTTGCAGGCTATGACGCTAACAACCAGCCTATCTACAAGTATATTCAGATGAAGCTTGCAGGCTATGACCAGAAGGGTCAGCCCGTTTATGTTCCGCTTCAGGCAGCAGCTGCAAGACCTCAGCAGCAGGCAGCAGCTCCCAAGGCTCAGCCTCAGCAGGCAGCAGCCCCCGCTCAGCAGACAGCAGCTCAGGCACAGAGGGCAGCAGCAGCTCCCGTACAGCCTGCAGCACCCGTACAGCAGGCTGCACCTGTAAACTCACCTGTTCCGAAGAAGCCCGTTCAGCAGTCAGGCGTTCCCAAGGCAAATATCTCACAGATCGCAGTAAATCCCCACAGCAAGCAGACTTCACAGGCATTCATCAACGCTATCTCAAGCTCCAAGGAGTATGCTGACAAGAACCTTATCGAAACACAGGGCCTCAAGGCTAACAGCCCCATACTTACATCTGTTGAGGACGTTCTCTCAACTATGGGCGACGATACTGTAAAGAGACAGAAGGCTGTTCAGACACAGCAGGCTGTTCCCGTATTTGAGGAGTACAAGGCTCCCACAAGAAATACCTACAGAGGCGGCGGCTCATCACCCAAGATGCATCGGCTTGTCGAGAAGGACGTCCGCTATATGACAAAGTCCGAGCTCAAGGCTAAGAAGAAGCAGGACAAGATCGATGCCAAGTTCAGAAAGGAAATGTCCAAGAGAGGCTTCTGATAAAACCAGCACAAATGAAATGAGGAGAAATAATGGCAGAAAACAAGATCCTTGAGGAGCTGAGAGCAAAGCTCACCGACTCCCTTGAAGAGAATAACGACTTCCTCCGCAGGGAAGCCGAAAGATTTGCAAAGGAGAAGAACGCCGAGGGCGTTGAGGCAGCTACACAGCTGATCGTTGAGATCATGCCCCAGTCCCAGAAGGACGAGGTCGAAAGACTGACACATATTGACGGTATGCGTCTCGATGAGATGCAGAGCAAGATCGTCGAGCTGATAAACAAGAAGGAATTCAATGAGGCAAAGTCTCTTTCGGAGCGCCTTTACAAGAAGATAATCCTTGATTATCAGGAGGGGGAGAAGTCAAAATTCGTCTCCCTGAGAAATCCCTTCGAGGATAATCTCTATCAGCTGAGATACAAGCCTGATAAGATACTTAACCGCACACCCTTTGACTTCGGCACCATGATTACCACATACGGCTATCTGCTGGTTGAACAGGACTCACCCCTTGATGCTATCCCTGTTCTGGAGAAGGCTCTTGAGTTCAATCCCCTGGACTGCGGTCCCAGATTTGAGCTTGCAGAGGTGTATAAGCTTCTGAAAAACAGGAGAATGATAATCGAGACCACTAAGGAGACCCTGAAAGTGGCTTCCTCACCTGTGGCTATCGCAAGATGCTATGCAAATATGGGCTATGCGCTGACAGATATGGGCGAGTATGACGACGCAGCAGTTTTCCTTACCGCCAGCGTTATCTTTGCACCTCACCCGGCTATCCCCTATGAAATGCGCGACCTTGTCCAGAGAAAGGGCAGTCCCATAAAGCAGCCCACCCGCGAGGAGATAGTTGAGACAATGAAGAAGTACGGAATCGACTTTGGTCCCAACGAGGACGTAGTTTCCGTAGCTGCACAGCTTTCCGCAAACTACCTCATGGAGGAGGACATCCCCAATGCTCTTATGGCACTGAAGATGACCTATAACCTCACCCGCGACGAGGAGGTAAAGAAGATCATACTCAAGTATGAACCCGACGCACAGCAGCTGGTGCCCAACCAGGAGCCTGTTGCCGAGGAGGGTAAGCCCAATATCACACAGACTGTGAACGAGGCTCCCGAAGAGTGATAAACGGCGTAAAGCCGCGGTATCAGGACGGATTTTTATTTAGAAGTTTTGCCCCTGAGTGTTCAAAAGCGCTCAGGGGCGTTGTATTTATTCTGCTATGATAAATCAAAATTTAGCTTTGCTAAATTTTGATTTGAGTTTAGAGTTGAAAGTTGTGGAGTCGCCTGCGGCGACAATATTTAAATATTGTGAGCGAAGCGAACACATTAACTCTCAACTCTCAACTCTCAACTTTCAACTTAGCGCATACGCGCTAAATTATGATTTATATTAGTGTTTGATTTGCACAATAAGAACAGCACAAAATTGACACTTCCTACAAATTTTGCAAAAATGCTTTATTTATTACTTAAAGCATGGTATAATGTATTGAGTTTATTTAATTTGCTTTTTGCAAAAGGATCAGCTCCGCAATTTACGGATATCTAACGGGGGGGACATATGAAAAACGGTGTTAAAATGCTTGACATCGCTACAAAGCTGGGAGTCAGCGTAGTAACGGTGTCGAATGCTCTTGCGGGACGTGACGGCGTCAGCGAGCAGATGAGGAAAAAAATCTGCGAGACCGCGGAGAAAATGGGCTATAAGCCCTCGAATACCAAGAGCGAGAAAAAGCGCCTCGCGATGCCTAAAATAGGCAAAAACGTGGGTATACTCACCTCCGAGCGCTTTGTGGGCGCAAGGGGCACCTTCTACTGGGAGCTCACTGCAAGCATATCCAATCAGCTCTCACAGCTCAACGTTTGTACAGTCTACGAGTGCGTTACCGCAGACAGTGAAAAGAACGGTATACTGCCCAATATGGTTACCGACAACAAGGTGGACGGCATAATCGTCATCGGACAGGTGCACAGAAGCTACATAGACTGCCTCAGCAAGCTGACTATGCCGCTGATGTTCGTGGACTTCTATGACAACAGGTACAATATCGACTCGGTAATATCCGACAGCTTCAACGGCGGATATATGCTCACCGACCACCTGGTGGAAAAGGGACACCGCAAGATAGGCTTCTTCGGCACCCTCAACGCCACCAGCAGTATCAATGACCGCTATCTCGGCTATGTCAAGTGCATAATGGAGAACGAGCTGGAGTTCCGCAACGAGTGGATAATCGGCGACAGAAATGAGAGGGGTATCCTCAACGACAAGATAGATTTCCCCGACGAAATGCCCACGGCTTTTGTCTGCAACTGCGACGAGACCGCTTTCAGGGTAATTTCAGCGCTGAAGTCCAAGGGAGTGCGAGTTCCCGAGGATATAAGCGTTGTGGGCTACGATAACTACACAGTATCAAGCATCTGTATCCCCACCATCACTACGGTGGAGGTGGACCTGACCAGAATGGCGGAGGTCTCAGTGGGCATTATGGCAAAGAAGCTTGCCGACCCCGGATACTCCGAGGGCAGGCGTATAATCAGCGGAAGGCTTATCGAAAAGGAAAGTGTCCTTGACATAAACGGAAGCTACGGTGAGGAGCGTTCCGATGCTGTTTGAGAACTTTTTCGGATATCTCAGAACTGTCCGCCAGCACAGACATCAGGTGCTCATACACTGCATAAAGGCAGGCATTCCATGGAGGGGACTGGTGCATGACCTGTCTAAGTTCTCGCCGACGGAGTTCATTCCGGGAGTGAAGTACTATCAGGGCAACAGGAGCCCCAACGAGCGTGAGCGCGAGGTGTCGGGCTACTCCCGCGCCTGGATGCACCACAAGGGCAGGAACCGCCACCACTTTGAGTACTGGACGGACTATAACATGAAGACCAAGAGGCTGGAGCCTGTGAAAATGCCCGATATATTCATATTTGAGATGTTCTGTGACCGCGTGGCGGCTTCAAAGACTTACAACAAGGGCAATTACAATGATTCCATGCCGCTGGAGTATTTTCTCCGCTCAAAGCATAAGAGGATAATCGAGAAAACTACTGCGGCAAAGCTTGAATTTCTGCTGACCATGCTCCGCGACAAGGGCGAGGACGCAGTATTCAGCTATATACGCAGACAGGTAAAGAAAAACAAACGGCGCTGAGCCGTAATGGGCGCCGAAAGGTGCCCATTTTTTGTGAATGAAAGGGATAAGGTGAATATGAATCCGAGACTGCCCTATCTCAGGGAAAAGACCGCAAAGCTGACCGCCTCTCCGGGAGTTTACATCATGAGGAGAAAGGACAGCTCCATAATCTACATCGGCAAGGCTAAGAATCTGCACAACCGCGTCAGCAGCTATTTCCGCGAAAATCCCGACCATACGCCGAAAGTAGCGGCAATGGTGTCCAACGTGTACGACTATGACTTCATCGTCACTGACAGCGAGTTTGAAGCCCTGCTGCTGGAGTGCAGCCTTATCAAGCAGCACAAGCCCAAGTACAATATCCTGCTGAAGGACGACAAGGGCTATCACTATATCCGCATCTCCGATGAGGAGTACCCGCGCATAACCAACGAGAAGAACACCAAGCAGAGCGGGAAATACCTTGGTCCCTACACCAGCGGAGCCATCACCAAGGAGGCTGTCAATGAAGCCAACCGCGTGTTCATGCTGCCTACCTGCCACAGGAGATTTCCGCAGGATATAGGCAAGGGACGCCCCTGCCTCAACTACCACATCAAGCAGTGCATGGGAGTGTGCCGCGGCAGGATAAGTGCTGAGGATTACCGAAAGACCGTGGACGAGGCTGTGGAGTTCATACGCAGCGGCAGCGCACAGTCCGTTGAGCGCATGGAGGCTGACATGAACAAAGCAGCCGAGGAGCTGGATTTTGAGAAGGCAGCTATCCTCCGCGACAGGATAACGCCATAAAAAAGGCTTCCGAGAAGCAGAAGATAATCAACAGCGGCGTTGAGTCCGCAGACGTTATCGGCATAGCGGAATACCCCGACGGTCTTTATATCTCGGTGCTTATGTACCGCGAGGACAGGCTCTTTGACAAGGCGGTTTTCCCGTTTCCTCTGCCCGACAGCGGAGAGGATATACTGGGAAGCTTCATGCTTCAATTCTACTACAAGAGGCCTGATATACCGAAGACTATCATCATCGACCATATGCCCGTGGACAGCGAGCTCCTCGTCGAGATGCTGGAGGAGCAGGCAAAGCGCAGGGTGAAGCTCCACGTTCCTCAGAAGGGACGTCAGCTGGAGCTGCTCCGCCTTGCCAAGAACAACAGCGCTGAGTACGCCGCAATAAAGAATGACCGCACGGGCAGAGAGGTCATCGCCCTCGAGCAGCTTGCCCAGAGCCTTGGACTTTCCAAACCGCCCCGATATATCGAGGCTTACGACATATCCAACCTGTCATCGGAGTCCATGGTGGCCGGTATGGTAGTGTTTGAGGACGGAAGGCCCCTGAAAAAGGCGTACAAGCGCTTCACCATCAAGGAGCAGGAGCTCCAGAACGACTACGGAAGTATGCGCGAGGTGCTGAAAAGAAGGCTCATGCATATACTGACAGGGGAGGGGGACGAATACTTCACCCGCACCCCCGACCTGATACTCCTTGACGGCGGCAAGGGACACGTCAACACCATAGCCCCTCTGCTGAAGGAGCTGGGACTGGATATACCGCTGTTCGGCATGGTCAAGGACGACAAGCACCGCACCCGTGCCATAGCAACGGGTGGACGTGAAATACAGATAAACGAGCTGAGGCAGGTCTTTGACCTGGTGACCAGGATACAGGACGAGGTCCACCGCTATTCCGTCAGCTTCATGCACTCGCGCCACAAGAAAAAGACCTACAGCTCAGAGCTGCTGACCGTCCGCGGCATAGGCGAAAAGAAGGCGGCGAAGCTGTTCATGAAGTACAAGACCATAGCCAATCTCCGCAGGGCTTCTCCCGAGGAGCTGGCAGTAACGGCAGGCGTGGGGAAGGACGTTGCCGAGGAGCTCTGGAGAGTTATACAGGATATGTAAGCAGGGGTGGTATAAGCATAAATATGGGGGTATATATATTATAATAGTATACGGAGGCAAAAACCGCAGATACGGGGTATCATATGTAAAAACTATAAACTTGTCCACAAGTTTCAGTGCGGATTTGGGCGTGCGGAAAGGTTCTTTTAATGCCATAACGGGCAAATTTACTAAATTACAGTTAAGCAAATTGCCGCAGTTTACAATTCTGTAAAAAAAGAAGAAAAAATGAGCTTTTATGTTGCAATTTAAAAGTGAGTGTGATATAATTATTGTGGAAGTTTAACAATGTTTGGTATCTGTGTGCTAATACCTCATATTGTGCTGCCTTCAGACGTTGATTTTGTAGAATATAAGCCGTTTCCAGCAATCGATATTACCGATGGTATAAATCTTGGTAAATATTGATAAAAAACGGCAGATTATTTATGTCAAAAAAGCGATTGAAAAGTAACTCTTAAAATGTTATAATTGTTATTATTAAGGCAGTGAGAAACGTTCATCACAAGTAATTAATTATGGAGGTGGTTTCATGAGGAGTTTTTCCTACATTGCTCAGGACGCAAGAGGCAAACAGCTCAAGGGAGTTATGAATGCGGAAAATGAGCAGGAATTCATGCAGCGAGCCAGAGAAAAGGGCTTGTATGTAAAGGAATTCAAGGAAGGCGATTCAGGTGACTCAAAATCAATCTACAAGTTCAATACTAAGGAGCTCAACTTCTGCTGCAGACAGCTGAGTGCGATGCTTACTTCAGGATTGACGCTTGTAAAAGCCATCGATATCCTTACCAAAGAGCAGGAGAATGAAAAAGCGAGAGCTATATGGCAGGATATCTACGAGAACGTTCAGAAGGGTGAATCCTTCTCGTCTACCCTCGAAATGCATTCGGGTTCATTCCCCGAGTTCCTGATCTCAATGGTCGGAGCAGGTGAGAGCAGCGGTTCGCTGGATATCATCATGACACGTATGGCAGATCATTACGCAAAGGAAAACAAGCTCAAGAACTCTATCAGAAGTGCTATGATCTACCCGATCGTTCTTCTCGTGCTTTGTATCGTTGTTGTAATATTCCTCTTTACGTTTATCATGCCTGCATTCATCGACATGTATGAGGACAAGAGCAAGATGCCTCTCCTCACAAAGATAATGGCAGCGATCAGTAACTTCCTCAGAACAAAGTGGTGGCTCCTGATCATCATTCTCGTGGCTCTCTTCGCAGGCTTCAAGTATGCTATGACTATACCGAGCTTCAGAAAGAAAGTCCACAGATTCATCATCAAGGGACCAATGTTCGGCCCTCTTGTTACTAAGATCTACACAGGAAGATTCTCAAGAACCCTTTCTTCACTCTATTCAAGTGGTATCCCTATGGTGGAATGCCTTGAAAGATCTTCCTCCATCCTTGGAAATTTGTATATCGATGAAAAATTCGAGAACGTTGTCGACGAGGTAAAACAGGGTGAGACCCTTTCAGCGGCGATAACCCGTACAGAGATATTCGAGCCTATGTTCTGCTCGGTAATCTACGTCGGTGAAGAGTCAGGTGCTCTTGACAGTATCCTCGAAAAGACATCTGATTATTACGAGGAAGAATCAGACGCAGCAGTTCAGCGTCTCGTAGGACTGGTACAGCCTGTTCTTCTGATATTCATGGGCGTTATCATCGGTATGGTAGTTATCGGCGTTTACCCTGCTCTCTACGGTTCGCTCGAGAGTATCGAAAACGAATAAAACGGAAAGGTGGAAAGATAAATGCTTTCATTTGATATTACTGATAGAAATATACGAGTTGTTAAGGGCGTTGAGAGCAACGGAAAGATCAAGATCAGCTCCGCCGCAACAGTCAACGTAGAAGAGGGATACATCGTTAACGGACACGTTAAGGACGTTCCCGCAGTTGCTACACTTATCAACAATGTTCTTAAAATGCACAGGATGCCCGACAAGGAAGCGATCGTTTCGATCTCCTCCAACCTGACTATCTTCAAGGAAATGGTAGTTCCCAAGGGCAGAGCTCAGGACCTCCAGAAGACAGTTAAGCTCCAGATGCAGGCTGAGCTCAATCTGGATGATTCATACAGCGTATCCTACATCATCGTAGGTGAGGCTGACAGCAGCGAAGCAAGCGAGCCTTCATACAAGATCCTTACTACCGCCTGCCCCTATGAGATCGTAAACAGCTACAGAGAGGTGTTCAGACTTCTCTCTACCATCGCACTGAGATCGGTAATGATCGGATGCAACTGTATCACAAAGGTTCTTCTTGCTGATACAAAGATCAGATCAAAGATGCCCCTCCTCGCTGTTCAGATCGATAACAACTTCATCTCACTCAACCTCTATGAGCAGGGACAGCTTTCGTTCTCACGTTTCGCTTCCATCGATGCAGCTGACTACGGCTACTCAGATGACTATGTATTCGAGGCTGTAAACGAGAACATCTTCCGTATGCTCCAGTTCCACAGAAGCCGTAACACAGGTGAGTCTATTGAGAACGTTATCTTCTACGGCGATACACACGAGTATGTAAGACTTACAGACGAACTTGAGAAGCTGGACCTCAAGACCAGCCTTATCAATGTTCCTCCTCAGATCCACGGACACGAAAACCTTGAGTTCTCTCTCTATGCAAACGCTATCGGCGCTATGTTCAAGAGAAACAAGGAAGTAGAGAAGATCAACCTCCTGGATGCAGACCTTGGTACAGTTGTAAAGACCAAGATGAGAAACGAGAACACAGGTAATATCGTTCTCATCGCTTGCGTTGCAGGTTCACTCCTTCTTGCTGGCGGTGCTTTCTTAGGTCTTAAGTTCTATGACAACGGCATAAAGAACGATATCGCAGAGTGCGACGAGTTCATCAACAGCCCCACCACTAAGCAGAAGCTTGCTCAGCATGACAAGCTCCTCAAGCTCAAGGATATGGTAAACGCTTATTATACCAAGATCACAAACGCAAAGGATGCTTATCTCTCTCAGCCGAGGATCACAGGTGATGCTTACGATGAGATCGAGAAGATCCTTGACGAAACTTGTGAGGCTAAGGATATCAAGGAGAACAGTATCTCAGAGCCCGTATATGCGGACGGAGTTATTGCCTTCAATGTATCCTGCGATGCTGTTAAGGACCAGTACGCACAGACGCTTCCCTCAGACTTCATTCAGAACCTCGAAAAGAGCGATATGTTCAGAGCGGCTTCATTTGCAGGTTACAATGTAACAACTGTTGAAAATGAAGAAACTCATGAGAAAAAGGATGTAATCAACTTCAGCGCAACGGTTGAACTTGCTCCCAACCAGAGTGCTTATCATCCTGTTGAAGAAACGAAGGAGGCTGAATAAGAATGAAACTTACATACAGAGATAAGATAATCGCCGGTGTTCTTTTAGCATTAACAATAATTCTTATAGGTGTATTTGCATTATGCAGACCTACATACAAGGACATCAAGGCACATAAGACATCGCTTGAAAAGATTCAGGCCCAGAAGGAAGGCATCGAAAAGCAGATCGCTGAGATCCCCGGACTTCAGACAGACATCAAGGATACCTATACCAAGACAAACGAAGAGACAAAAGTATTTGTTCCTCTTGACAGAGTTACCGATACAACATACATCGATCAGTATATGCAGAGCTTTGCTGATGAGGCAAAGGTTAAGCTTCTGACCGTTAATCTTGAGGGATCCAAGCTGGTTCCGCTGGATTACTACTACGCTGCAGTAAGTGATGATCTTGGCGATATGCGTAGAGCTGCCGATGTAAATGGCGACCTCCAGGCAAACTATGACAAGTCTGTTGCTGAAAGCACTGCACTTTCACAGAGAGCTAAGGAGTCTATCGTACAGACAAAGTATGGCGTTCAGGTGTACGGAACAAAGAAGAACATCTATGACTACCTCGTTAAGCTCAAGGAGTTTGAGAAGGCAGAGTCCGTCAATTCAGTTACTATCGAAGACTATACCTTCGGTAAGGCTGAAGCTGATAAGGCTCACGTATCACTTCCCGACTCAAAGGACGGCGAGATAGTTACGGTATCTGCGGGAGATAATCAGGAGATCACAAATGCCTCTAACGCAAATATCGTTATCACACTTTATTCAGTATACAACATGGAAGAGCCTAATGTAGACTGATCTGCATTAGGTTATTATGCAGAATACTCCATAATAAACGCTACGGTTATTGAGAAAAATATAACTTGAAAGGCGGTTAGGAAAATGAAAACAGAGAAGAAAAAAACACTGCGCGGCTCGGTACTGTTTACCGTTGTATGTGTAATGGCACTGCTTATAATCTTTCTGACCGGTACTCTGGCGCTCGCATCAGCTGCGGGCAACAGAGCACACAGGTCGTACTCGGTTTCGCAGGCAAGCTATACCGCACGAACAGCTATCGAGAGCTTCACACAGGCGATGCAGCGCGACAAAGGCATCGAGGCAGCAGTCGAGGAGATGGGTTCAGGTGGTTATACAGTACTCCATCCCAAGGTTGTTATCCCCGATAAGACACTTGGCGAAATAGGTTACTGGAACGGTTCGGACTGGGTTCCCGATCGTATCGAGATCACACCTATCAGCTCAGGCACATACAGCTATTATGACAAGGACGGAAACGGCCCTACATGGAATGAGGTACAGGGTGTCAAGGTAACTGCTACCTGTAAGGTCGGCAGAGAGTACGAGACAGTTTCTGCTTATATCCAGAAGAGCCCTTCCACAGCTACAAAGAACAAGCCCGGCGGAATCAACGGTCTCCAGGAGGCAGACGGAAACAGCTTCCCCAACGGTGCTCTTATCACCGGCGGTCTTGGCGTAGGCGTAAGTAAGACTCAGGCTGAAGTTTATTGTATGCACAATAAACAGCAGATCGACACTACTCTTATGTTCGTAAACTCAAATCTGGTTTGCGGTACAAGCAGCAATCAGATCCATATCCACAAGCCTCTTGACAAGGACGCTGCAAAGCCTTATTCACAGGTAGTGGTTAAGGGCAGTCTGCTTTTAAGAAATGATTCATTCATAATGAATGAATATGAAATGACTGAGAGCTATACTCAGAAAGAGGTGCCTTACCTGTATGTTGATGGCATAATTGCACAGACACCAGATTCTTCATCGACTGTAAAGCTTGTAGACGGCAATAATTCGCCCTTCAATGTATTTGCCGGTACTATTCATCCCAGTGGTCCTATCTCTATTAACGCTGATCTTTACCTTATGGATAAAGCTGGCGGTACAATTGAGGCACCCTATGCTGACAGAGACGGTTCTGCTCAGTCTTCTAAGGAGTATGAAAAGGGCGTTAATTACATCGGACCTGATGCAGACAAGGGTGGCAATGCACTCTATGAGTGGTCAAAGTCAGTAGTACAGAGAACGGAAACTACTTTCAATTCAAGCGGCGGTAACATTTACTGCATGGGAGACCTGGTTCTTCAACAGGCTACTATCCGCGGTGATGTCAGAGTAGAAGGCAACTGCACTATAAATAATGGTGTTACGATCTATGGTGACCTTGTTGTAGGCGGTAAGCTTACTTTCGGCAATAACAACATCAATAAGATCGTAAAGGGCAAGATCTACAACAGTAATAATAACGGCGGCAGCCCCAACATGGACGGCATAAAGGCAGGATACACATATCATGAGAATGAGCTCTATCCCGACTATATTGAGGTCCAGAATGTTGTATACGAGAATACACCTGTTCCCGATGTAGAGCCTTGGTCTGACAAAAAGCAGGATCATGATCCGTGGGGCTTTGAGCTTACTTATCCCGATGGTACTGTAGAATACCTCGGAAACACAGATCAGGACCATAAGACCATCTATGTTCTGAAGGATACCGAGACATGGTGGGATGAGATTCCTTACTACAGAACAGACGAAAAGGGCTTTGATGATACAAACACGATCGTAACAGAAAAGTTCTCAAGATACGCTGTTGAGCCTGATGGTACAGTTCTTTACGAAAAGGACGAGAACGGTCAGCCCAAGATCAACGGCGAAGGAAACCAGATACCTGTAAAGTCAGATGACGATCAGACTTATTATAAGAAGCCTGATACAGTTGACGGCGAGTATCAGAGAGTCGGCAGAAATGACGCTGTAGGTACATACTATCTTGATCCTTCAGGCAAGATCGTCAGTGAAGGCGATGCAAGAGGCACAGTTAGTGCTGCTGACATCCTTCCTTACGAGACATATGTCAAGGATCACGGAAGTGCATATCCTACAAACATGACCAGAGAAGCTATCTATGGTAAAACTACCGCAGCAGGCTTTGAGGCAGCTCTGTCCGAAACCAAGATCGTAAAGACTCTTCAGGAAGTAAGAAAAGACCTTAAGTTTGACGAAGAAGGTAATTTCGACGGTTCATACTACAATGATCTTCCCGAGGAATACGGCACAGTAGATGAACTTCCCTACGCATATAGTGTTGATCAGTGGGGCAATGCATCTCCTAACTCAGACGTACTGACAGCCGGCAATATCAGCACATCCTGTATTATCGGACGTCCTGATTCCGAGAACAATGCAAAGTTAAATGTTCCGAATGACATAACCATAAAGGCTAAGGATGAGATCTGGATCGTTATCCAGAATATGAATCTTGAAAAGCATATATATATCGATGAGGCAAGTGCAAAGGTCAATTTCCTCTTTGTTGGCGACAACAACAGCATGAATAACGGCGAGATCCTTTCAACTGCCTTCAAGGATAATATGACAGTAAGATATGACATGGACTGGGGCGTTGAATTCTATGCTACAGAAGGCGCAAGACTTGAATTAGGTAACCAGTGTCTCTTTACAGGTACCTTCAAGGCTCCTACTCTTACTATCAGGCCCGGTAATGCCGGAAAGCATACTATAAATTATTATGACGAATACGGTAATACACAGAAGATCAATCCTGTTGTCGTAGGAAGCGCTCTGGTTGACCATGTTGAAATTATCGGAAGCTCAAATGAGTTCAGCGTTGTTAATACAGGCAACGGCGGCTCAGGCGTAGGTACAACATCATTCAAGGGTACATTCGGCTGGTATGACGTAAGCTACTTCATGGGAGTATAAAGGAGGAATGTTCTTATGAAAAAAAGCAAAAAGAAGCTCAAGGGCATGACTCTGATCGAAATGATCATTTCGATCGCGATATTTGCGATAATGGGCGGCTTGCTCGTCCTTCTCGGTACTCACATCGATAATACCACAAAGGCTACAAACAAGCTCAAGAACAAAATCGTTGAGGAGTCGCCCTATGCGGCAAATCACCAAAAGGTAGGCGTGGATAAGGACGGTAATACCATTAACCTTAGCAGCACTCCTATCACTATAACAGTAGAGCAGGACGAGGTTGCAGGTAAGTATTATTACCGTGCCTTCAATGCTGCTAAGGGCGAGTATGAGCTCGTAGAAGGCAGCTATCAGAAAACCGATAAGGTTGAACTCAGCTGTGATAAGTACGCTACCGAAGACGTAGTCACCGCCGGAATGACAACTGATGCCGAGAAACAGGCATACAGAAGAGGCGCTAACGGCGAACTTAACCTTGAGTTCGTGGATATCAACAATCCATGACGGGAGGTGCGGTTATGAAGAAAAAGATCAAATGCGGTTTTACTCTCGTTGAGCTCATAGTTGTTATGGCTATCTTCTCAATACTTCTGCTGGGCGCAATGATGATCACCCAGCCTGTATCGAGAATGTACAAGAACACAACACTCTCAGAGAAAACCTATTCACTTTCAAATAATATTCAGGTCTTCCTTCAGGGAAGACTTGAATACGCCGAAGTTATCGGAGTAGGTACAAGCAATAAGCTTGATCTTGATACAAGCGGCGCCTTTGATAAAACAGATCTTGCAGTCTGGGCAGAAGATTTCCGCCAGGAGCACTTTGTAAATACCGTTGGCTACAATGGTACAGCAGTAGTGCCTCTCAAGGGCAAGATCCATATCATAAGACTTGTAAATAATGCAGACGGCGCATTCCCTCAGGGACAGATCACAGAGAGAATCTATGATTTCAGGGCTGATCAGCCGATCTCAATTGCATCTGATCCTGCAGAGGTAGCTCAGCTCAATGATACGTACTTCAATGCTGCTGATGCTGCATACAACTTCAGCTATGCACTTGGCGCTACAACACTTCAGTCAGTGCCTACACCTGCAGGCGGCCTTTCAGGCAAGGGTGAGACATACAGAGCTCTCGCAAATGACGTAAAGAACAAGCAAGCAGATATCAATCAGGAAAAACTTGCTGTCAGCATAGTGATCGACAAGAAGACAGGCGGATCCATCGATGTGGCAGAATCAGGCAACACCTACAGAGCATTTACTGATCCTCTCTCACTTCAGGTGGCTAATCTTCCTCTGACAAATGTTATGCACAGAAAGAATAAGAATGAAGATTTCGGTATATCAAGACCTTATATGGATCCTGCGACCAGCAAGGTAGATTTCCTTGCAGCTTTTCACACCCCTGCATCTGCCGGCGGTTCAGGAAGATCCTATTCCGAAAGTACTTCTAATGGTACGTCTATTCTTGACAAGTCTATTGACTTCAACAATGATATTTACTTCATCTTCGCCTACACAGACGAGATAGTAAACAGCTGATAAGTAAAAAACAGGCAGCAGTTCAATGCTGCTGCCTGTACTTATTATTTTCATTTTAAGGATCACTGACCACTGAGTCTTTCGGGAATGCTCAGATACCACTGAGCTATCTGAGAGCCCCACAGAGATCCGATAGCAATTCCGATAGCAAGGAAGGGACCGAATGCGAACTTTGAATCCTTGGTCACCGCCTTGACGATAAGTCCGCCCACAGCGGCAACGATAATACCGATAAATGTTGAAACGATAACAGCTTGTGTTCCGAGGAACGCTCCCGCAGCGAACATCAGCATACTGTCTCCCAGCTCGATAGCTCTGAAGTCCTCACCGAACTTCTTTCTGATGATCGGTCGGCTGAGCTCTCCGATAAGGAAGAAGGGGACGCTGATAACAAAAGCTCCGATGATGCGGCTCTTCAGTGTGACATCTCCGTTCTCCCTTGAGTAGAAGAGATGAAGCGGAACAGCAAGAATAAGTATGACAGCTAACATGCTGACATATATATCCTTTGTGTCCCAGTCGATAAATCCTATAACAATAAGGAAAGACATGAGAACGCAGGTTATTATGGATTTAACATTGATATCCAGAACAGCAAACGTCAGAACATAGAGTATTCCGTTAAGGGATTCAACTATGGGATAGCGCGGTGAGATCTTCTGACCGCAGCTGTGACATTTTCCCCGAAGCATGAGCCAGCTGAATACAGGTATCAGATCAATTGGTCTGATCTTGGCACCGCAGGTCATACAGTGGGAAGCCTTTTCCTTCTCTTCTTTGGAGCCCCCGATGCCGAGTATCGACTCGCCCGCAGGGAGCCTGAGAATAACGACGTTGAGGAAGCTTCCGATACAGATGCCGAACAGGAAAATTACGACGTAAAACATGATCTTGAATGGCAGCTCGGCAAATTCACTATGGAGCATATCTTCAAATCCGAACATGATTTTACCCCTCCTTCATTATTATTAATGTACATAATATTATTATAACATAAATTATGGAAAATTCAAGTAAAATTTTAGAATACATATCTGTACGACGGATGCAGAATGTGTTCAGAAAATAAGCGGAGGTTTTTTATGAGAAACGAGAGAATTGGTGACTACTTAGTCAATCAAGGGCTGATCACCAGCGAACAGCTTCAGCAGGTCCTTGACGCCCAGAAAGCATCCAACGGTTCCAAGAAATTCGGCGACGTTGTAGTTGAGCTGGGCTTCATGTCTGAAGTCAACTTCGCTAAGGCACTGGCAGGAAACCTGAGAGTTCAGTACGTTGACCTTGATAATGTCGAGATCAATACAGACGCTGTACAGATGGTTCCCGAGGCTCTTGCAAGAAAGCATACGGTAATCGCTATCAACGTACAGGGCAAGCGTCTTACAGTCGCTACCAACGACCCTGTAAACTTCATCGTTCTTGAGGATATCAAGGTATCCACAGGTATGGACACAGTTCCTGTACTTGCTACTACATCTGCTATCAACAAGGCGATCGGTAAGTGCTACTCAATGCAGAACGTTGACAGCGTTCTCGAGGGCGTTAGCGCAATGGGCGGCGACCTTGGTGAGATGAGCGAGGCTGACCTTGAGTCCAAGGACAGAGTTGAAAGCGCTCCTATCGTTAAGCTTGCAACTACAATCGTAGAAAACTCATACAGAGCAGACGCTACCGATATACATATCGAGCCCTTCGACAAGTATACAAGAATACGTATCCGTGTAAACGGTGACCTCGTAGAGCTCATGAATATCTCCAGTGCAGTTCACAGCGCACTGACCACACGTTTCAAGCTCATCAGCGGCATGAACATCGCTGAGAAGAGAATCCCTCAGGACGGCCGTTTCACACAGGTCGTTGACGGAACAACTCTTGACGTCCGTGTATCCTCACTTCCTATGGTTCACGGTGAAAAGATCGTTATCCGAATTCTTTCAACAGGACAGATCGCCCTCCGTAAGATCACGGATCTGGGTATGTCCGATTACAACTATACACTGTTCGAGTCAATGCTGAGAGTTCCTCACGGCGTTATCCTCGTAACAGGACCTACCGGTTCCGGTAAAACTACTACACTTTACGCGGCTCTCGGTGAGATCGCCAAGCCTAACGTAAACGTCGTAACAGTTGAGGACCCTGTCGAAAAGGCTATCGACGGAATCAACCAGTGTCAGGTTAACATGAAGGCCGGCATGACATTCGCTGCAGCCCTCCGTTCTATCCTCCGTCAGGACCCTGACGTAGTAATGATCGGTGAGATGCGTGATACCGAGACAGCTGATATCGGTATCCGTGCCGCTATCACAGGACATCTGGTTCTCTCCACACTTCATACCAACGACGCTGCATCCACAGTTGTCCGTCTGGTTGATATGGGCGTTGCTCCCTACATGGTCGCTACTTCACTTATCGGTGTTATCGCTCAGCGACTTGTTAAGGTACTCTGCCCCGACTGTAAGAAGCCGAGAATGACAACTCCCGAAGAAAATGATCTTATGAATCTGGATCACTCTATACAGATCTATGACGCAGGCGGATGCCCTGCCTGCAACAATACAGGCTACAGAGGAAGAACTGCTATCCACGAGATCATTCGCTGTACAACAAAGGTTTCCTCCATCATCGCCGGCGGCGGTACAAAGGAAGAGATCGAAAAGGCTGCTAAGGAACAGGGAACAAAGCTTCTTCGTGATAATGCTGCCGAGCTTGTACAGGCTGGCGAAACATCTATCGACGAGCTTGTAAGAGCTACATATACAGTATAATGGCTTTGCACCTAATTAGGGAGGATAATTAATATGGCAATCGAAATTCATAGAATACTGGACGAGGTAAGACTCCTCGGCTGTTCTGACCTTCACTTCACAGACAGGATCGCTCCTGTTGTACGTCTCAACGGTACTCTCAGAACTATGCGTTCACAGTACCCCGAAATGGACGAGGAGGAAATACTCAACATCGTTCATCAGATGACTAACGACGCTCAGCAGACAAGCGTAAACAACCACCACGATACCGACTTCTCATTCACAACAAGAAGCGGCTACCGTCACCGTGTAAACGTATACTTCCAGAAGGGCAAGCCCGCTATCGCTATCCGTCTTCTGAGAAACGATATCCCTACTCTTGAGGATCTGGGACTTCCCCCGATACTCGCAGACTTCGCTATGCGTCCCCGTGGACTGGTTCTCGTAACAGGTCCTACCGGTTCAGGTAAGTCAACTACCCTCGCAGCTATGATCGACTTCGTTAACCTTAACAGAAGCGCTCACGTTATCACTGTAGAGGATCCTATCGAGTATGTTCACGAGCATAAGAGATGTATGGTAAACCAGAGAGAGATCGGCGATGACGTTGATAACTTCGCTCTGGCACTGAGAGCTGCTCTCCGTGAGGATCCCGATGTTATCCTCGTAGGAGAAATGCGTGACTTCGAGACTATCCAGGCTGCTGTAACCGCTGCCGAAACAGGACATCTCGTTATGTCAACACTTCATACCACATCAGCAGCTGATACCATCAACCGTATCATCGACGTTTACCCCGAGCACCAGCAGCAGCAGATCAGAACTCAGCTGGCTAACAACCTGGTTGCCGTTATTTCTCAGACTCTTATCCCCAAGAAGGACGGTACAGGACGTATCGCCGTAATGGAGATCCTTAACGTTACAGACGCTATCTCTGCTATGATCCGTGATAACAAGATCCACCTTGTTCAGTCTGCTATTCAGACAGGTAAGCAGCAGGGCATGATGTCTCTGGATATGGAACTTGCAAGACTTGTATCCAAGAACGTTATCAACGAGGTAGATGCGCTTGAGAAGTGTCTCGACAAGCAGGAATTCTACCGCTTCCTCTCTCAGATCAGCGGCGGCGGAATGAGAGCAGGTATGCAGCCTCAGATGCCCAACGGTATGCAGGGCTGATAAGATCGCCAAAGTTATCAGGACCGTCGGACTTAATTGTCCGGCGGTCTTTAAATTTTATGAACATAGTACCCATAGTTTAAATATGAGCAGAGCCCTGTGCTGGGGAGAAGTAAAAATAAACTCCGCAGATAGAAATTTCAAAGAAAAAAATCGTGAAGATCATGGAAAATTTTCTTGAAAACGGACTCAAAAAAGGGCATATATGAAGCAAAATATCCCTATACAAAAAGTATAGTTGACTGTGAATATAACAAAAACAAGCTAAATAAATTACATTATTCACAGATTCTTGTGCAATTCGACGAAAACCCTAAAAAATAAATGCCTATTCACCGTTCTAATGTAAAAAGTGCCTTGAGATATGGATTTTTTTTTCAAAAAGTGTTGACATTATGTGAATAAGGTGGTATACTATAATCACAGGGAAGGGAAAGGGAGTTAAAAAATCCCGAACCCAAAAATCGAGTGAAAGTCAAGATGCTTTCACAAATCTATATTATTAAGGAGGGTTTTCTTATGAAAACTACAAAGAAAGGCTTTACACTTATTGAGCTCATCGTTGTTATCGCTATCATCGGTGTTCTCGCAGCAATCCTCGTTCCTTCAATGCTTGGTTACGTTAAGAAGTCAAAGGTTTCTTCTGCTAACTCAACAGCAAGCACACTTCAGAAGGCTATCAACACAACTCTGATCGAGATCGACGAGCAGACACAGGACTCTGGATCAATCACCAGAGTTCACAAGGATGCAACAGCTTCTAGTTCACGTATCGTTTTCGATGGCACAACAGCCACAGGTTATGATACTAAGCTGAAGAACTACATGGAAAAGGCTTCCAAGATCGCTTTTGACTCTAAATGTGTGGGTGGCGCTTGCGTAGCAGTTGCAGTTGCACTCGACAGCACATACACAGGTACAGCTCCTTCTGGCGTAGTTACAGTTGACAACTACAAGTCATATAACGGCACAGGCAATCTCTCAAAAGCTCTTAATGCAGCTGCATTACTTGCTTCTGCTTCGTAATCTGCTAATAGCGAGTTACTTGAATTGAAATGAAGAAATGCTCCTTCCTCTCGGAGGGAGCATTTTTTTACAGAGAACGAGGAGAAAGTTATTGGCTAAATGCACAATAATCCGGCACAAAAATTGTTGCCGACCTTCGATTTTCTGTGTTGACAAAATATCGGTTTTTTGATATAATGTATATGAAGAATTGTATTGGGAGGTGCATTTCGATGAAAACGAATAAAAACAAGAAGGGTTTTACTCTGATCGAGCTCGTTATCGTGCTTGCTATACTGGGAATCCTTGTTGCTATAATCGTACCTTCATGGAGTTATTTTGTCAGAAGATCAAGAGAGAGAACGGCTAATGCCAAGGCTAAGATGGTCTTTAATGCATGTCAGACTGAGGTCACAAGAATCAGCATGAAAGAACGTCCTCTTTTAAATATTATTAATGATCCTACTACTGATTCTGTAAAGTTAGATGCTACAAAGAAGGAAGTGTATATGGGTAGCGGTGATTTCTTCTTTTACTGGGACGGTAAAGATGGAAATAAGCTCGATGCCAAAGATACTAATCCCTTTAAAGCGGATACGAGTGCGTCTGATAAAGATAATACGATGCTCGCCAATGGTATCAATAATATCAATAACAATGGTGAAGGCACTTATAAGGTCTACGTAAATAATTACAAGGTTCAGTCCGTTATTTACTGTGATCTTCCCAATGGAAGATATAAGGGTACTTACCCAAAAATGATAGAAGATCTTCCCGATACTGTCGGCGATAGTATCAGAGCAAATGGCGTTGTAAATGCTGATATGAAGCTTCTGACTTAAATGAAATTTAAAGCACAGCTGTGATGCTGTGCTTTATTTTTTTACCCTATACTGCTGATAGTTAGTTTTCAACATTTTGATATTGATAAAGTTGAAAAGTTTATGCTTGACTTTGACGCAAAAAAGAGTTATAATATATTTACTGTCCGACAGGGAAGCGAAAGCAGTCGAGAGAAAAAAGTTCAAAGGAATTTGGAAAAAGAGCTTGACAAACCTGAAGGAAAGTGATATAATAGTTAAGCTGTCTCGAAGAGAGATAGCGAAGACAGCATCTTGAAAATTGAACAATGCGAATAAAAAGTAACGACCCTTGAGATTCCTTTATGAGAATAAAGGGAAGTCAAGAA
>Ga0116173_1001180_pt1:0-7500 | contig 21972 bp, 15 predicted proteins | sample AD_UKC085_MetaG_FD_89800 | JGI IMG/M metagenome (GOLD analysis project Ga0116173, IMG submission 89800) | Active sludge microbial communities of municipal wastewater-treating anaerobic digesters from USA - AD_UKC085_MetaG | ecosystem: Engineered > Bioreactor > Anaerobic > Digestate...
ATAATTGATAATCACGACCTCTATCTTTTCGGAGCATCACTCAAAGACCTCGGCAGAAAATGGTTCGGATTTGCAAAAATGGATATAGAATCAACAGAAATACTTGCGAAATTAGGTGGTTAATACCCTACGAATTAAACAGGTGTTTACTCGCGAATTCGGGGTTGCTGGTGACATTGACGCCGAGTTTTCTGAGTCCCACTTCATCGCCGGGGGTCGGCATATGTGTCAAATGGACTTCGCATCCTCTGAGTTCCTTGAGTTTTTCCATTGCGGCTTGTGCTGAGGGGTTGAATGTGGCACTGATGGAGAGTGCGATGAGTGTTTCTTCGAGGTCAAGACCGATTCCTCTTGCTTTATAGATGTCTTTTTTGAGATATCCGATAGATTCAGTTATGCTTGGCTGTAAGATATGAATTTCCTTGGGTATTCCTGCAAGATGTTTCACTGCGTTAAGAATAAGTGCTGAAGAGGCGTGCATGAGAAATGAGTTGTTGCCTGTAACAATTGTGCCGTCTTTAAGTTCAATTGCCGATCCGCAGTATATTTCATCGTATCCTTTTTCATCATTTCTTGCATCAAGAGCCGATTTATTAGCGTAATCAACGATCACTCTATCGGTTGGCTTTGCATCAACATCTTTCATTATCATTTCGGCACGCTGAACAGTCTCCTTGCTTGCAAGCCCGAGTGCATATTCGCATGAATAACGGAAAAACCTTCTTATGATCTCCTGCTTTGACGCTTCAACACATGCGGCATCATCAACTATTCCAAAGCCGGCACGGTTTACACCCATGTCAGTCGGTGATTTATAAATTGACGGCTCCCCTGTGATCTTTTCAAGAATCCTTTTCAAAAGGGGAAACGCATCAACATCACGGTTGTAGTTGACTGAATATTCCTTGTGTGCTTCAAGATGAAAATGGTCAATCAGATTAACATCTTTCAGCTCGCAGGTTGCAGATTCATAGGCAACATTGACAAGGTGTTTAAGAGGCAGATTCCAGATCGGAAAAGTCTCAAATTTTGCGTATCCTGCTTTAACTCCGTTGAGATTTTCGTGATAAAGCTGACTTAAACATGTTGCAAGCTTTCCGCTGCCGGGACCGGGACCTGTGACGACAACTATCGGTTTAGTCGTTTCAATGAACGGATTTTTGCCGTAACCTTCAGGACTTACGATCGTGTCAACATCTGTCGGATAACCTTTTGTAAAACTGTGGGTATAAACCTTCACACCTCTTCTTTCGAGCTTGTTCTTGAACGATTCAGCACTCGGCTGACCTTCGTAACGGGTTATGACAACCGCTCTGACCGTCAGCCCCCAGAAATTGAAATCATCAATCGTCCTCATCGCATCAACATCATAAGTTATCCCGAAATCGGCACGCATCTTCTTTCTTTCGATGTCGCCGGCATAAATACACAGAATTATCTCGGCATTGTCTTTAAGTTTCTGCAGAAGACGCATCTTCACATTCGGATCAAAACCCGGAAGAACACGCGCCGCATGGTAATCAAAAAGGATCTTTCCGCCAAACTCAAGATAGAGCTTGTTGTTGAACATCTTAACCCTTTTTAAGATCTCTTCAGACTGTTCTTTCAGATACTTTTCATTGTCAAAACCGATCTTTGATACCATCTTTTACTCCGTTTTCTTTAATTATTTACTATATTTATCAACATTGAAAAATCTTTTAACTTTAAAAATATCGGCCTGCATCGCTTGATCAAAAGTTCCAAAGAAAAGAACTTTTTTATCCGCAAGCATCAACACTTTCTGTGCTGTCCTTTTTATTGAAAGAAGTTCATGGGTTACAATGAAATAGGTGGTTCCGAGCTGTTCATTGAGCTTAATGAACAGTGTGTCAAGGTCTCTTGCCGTAACAGGATCAAGCCCCGCCTGCGGTTCATCAAAGAATATTATGTCAGGGTCCATAACCATCGCCCTTGCAAGAGCACCCCTTTTTTTCATACCCCCCGAAAGCTCCTGCGGATATTTTTCCCTGTGATTATAAAGATTGACCATCGCAAGCTTTTCATCAGCCATATCGCGGGCGATCTTTGTGTCAAAATCAGGGTAATGCATTATGATCGGAAGCATAACATTCTCTTCAAGCGAAAGCGATGTCATAAGTGCCGAACTTTGATATAAGATCCCGATCTTCTTATAAAAATCAGAATCTTCAGGAAGCGGATGAATGATCTCTTCACCCTTAAAAAATATTTTTCCGGTCCATGGCGGATTGAGTCCAACGATCGCCTTCATCAAAGTTGATTTTCCGCAACCCGATTCACCAAGAACGACAAATCTTTCCCCTTTCTCAATTGAAAAAGAAATATCTTCAAGGATCGTGTTCTTCCCGTATCCCGCTGTGATGTTTTCAGTTCTAAGCATTGTCATTGTTCAAGTAGTCTTACAAAATCCTGTTTATCTGGTAACACCGTTTTATATCTGCTTGCAAATATTGTGTTGTTGTCTTCCGGCAGTGTTATTTCAACCAGTGTTTCGCTTTTATCTTTGCAGAGCACAATACCGACAGTTTTGTTTTCATCCGGCAGTCGGACAAAACGGTCATAATAATTAACATACATCTGCATTTGCCCAATATCCTGATGTGCAAGTTCTCCGATTTTCAAATCTATAACAACAAAAGAACGGAGAATTCTGTTGAAAAAGACAAGATCAACTTTGAAATGTTTTTCATCAAAGGTAAATCGTACCTGCCTTCCTACAAATGTAAATCCTTTTCCAAGTTCCAGCAGAAAATTCTCAAGTTTATCAATAATCTCTTTTTCCAGTTCACTTTCAGAATATTGGTAATGCTCAGGCAGGTTCAAAAACTCAAGAATATAAGGATCTTTGAGAATATCTGCCGGTTTTTCTATGACTTGTCCTTTTTCTGACAGCTGTTTTACTCCTTTTTTGTCACGACTTAAAACCAGTCTTTCATAAAGAGCACTGTTAAACTGTCTTTGAAGCTCTTTTAAGCTCCAGTTATTTGCGGCACATTCAATTTCATAAAAACTTCGTTCATCACGATTTTCAATTCTCATGAGTTTAAGATAGTGAGACCAGGAAAGAATGAAATTACGAGAAGTTGTCTCGTAATTTGAGAAAGTCATATAAAATTGCCTCATATTCTGCAAGTTATCAACCGAGAATCCTTTACCGAACTCTTTTGAGAGCTTTGCTGAAAGTTCTTTTAATACCTGCTTGCCATATTCAGCCCGTTTTTTCCCGTGCTGTTCATCCTCAAGGATCATGCGACCTATTTCAAAATATGTATAGACCATTGTCTGATTAACTGTTTTTACAACATTTTGTCTGGCAGCATTAATAAGGTCTGCTATTTTTGTGTAAAGTCCCGAAGTTTGTATCTCTTTGCTCATTTCGCACCTAAGTATATAATATCAGTGAAAAAATCGCATCAATTGCAACAACAAGGAATATTGAGACAACAACCGATTCTGTTGTCGCTCTTCCAACCGCATCTGCTCCGCCGCGGACATTAAGCCCTTTGAAACTGCCGACTGCAAGAATAACCCAGGCAAAAGAGATACTTTTGATAGTTCCCCAGAAAATATCAGCAAATTCAAGTGATTCTATCATCTGATTTACAAAAGCTCCGGCAGGAATACTGTAAACCGAAGCAACAAGAAATCCGCCGAAAATTCCTGCAATATCTGCAATTAGAGTAAGAATCGGCATCACAAGTGTAAACGCCCAGAATTTTGGAACGAGGAGAAATTTAAGCGGCTTGATACCCATTGTTTTAAGAGCATCGACCTCTTCCATTACAACCATTGTGCCAATTTCAGCCGCGATTGAACTTCCCGTTCTGCCTGCAATAATTATCGCCGTGATCAAAGGGCCGAGTTCTTTTGTCATCACCATCGTACTCATCATCGCAATGTAGCCCTGACCACCCATCTTGGCAAGCTGTATCGCCGCCTGAAGCGCAATGGTAAGACCGATCAGAAAAGCAAGCAGTGAAACGATCGGGATAGCTTTATATCCGATATAATAGGCGTTCTTTGTCGCATCATCCTTTAAAACGAACTTTCTGTTATAAAGCGATTCAAACGAATAAAATAACATGTCAACCATAATAACACAGAAGTAATATATTATCTCCCATGTTTTAATGAGAGTTTCACCAAATCTTTCAAGAAACGGCTCTTTTTTACGGGGATTTTTTTCTTCCTCGGACTCTTCCTTCTGATAAAAGATCTCTTTTCTGACATCTTCATCAATTACCAGTTTTTCACCAAACTCTTCAGAAAGCTTTCTTATCAGTGCTTTTGTCATCGAGTTGAGTGTAATGTCTGCTACATCTATTGTGACAGAATCAAGTTTTGAGATTGATGCAGAAATTTCCAGATATGCTTTTTCACTGTTTTCAATTGTGAGGTCGCCCGGTATCTTAATCTTTTCCATCTTTTATTTCCGGAACTGTCAATATATTTAGTTCCTTAAGCTGAATGTCTGTAACTGGTGCCGGAGCTCCGGTCATCAGGCATGACGCACTTGTCGTTTTAGGGAAAGCAATGACATCACGGATCCCTTCCTGATTTGTCAGAAGCATGATAAGCCGGTCAAACCCGAGAGCAATACCACCGTGAGGCGGGGCACCGAATTCAAGAGCTTCAACAAGAAAACCGAAATTTTCCTTCTGCTCCTCGTCACTGATGTTCAGGAATTTGAAAACCTCTTTCTGTTTATCAGTATTATGAATCCTTATTGAACCTCCGCCAACTTCGTAACCGTTTATCACGACATCATAAGCCCTTGATCTTATTGTTGAAAGATCATCGCCCCTTTTTGCCGCCTCAAAATCAAAATCGGTAAAAGCATGGTGTTTTGCAACCCATTTTCCGCTCTCATCATCAACTTCAAAAGCAGGAAATTCAGTCACCCACAGAAAATTGTAACTGTTTCTGTCATATAAATTATATTCAGCCGCAAGCCGCTTCCTTAAATTGCCCAAAGCGGTAAGGGCAACACCTGTTTTATCAGCAACAATGAACATCGTCCCCTTTTCAGGAATCATGTTTATCAATTTCAATATCTCGGATTCATTAAAGAATTTAAGAAGCGGTGAATCAAGTTCGCCATTTTCCTTCTTTATCCAGCCCAGAGCTTTTGCACCATCACCCTGAACTTCTTTTTCAATCTTTTTGATCTGATTTTTACTCAGCTCTTCTGACTTGCCTTCAAGAACCATCCCCTTCACAACCATTTTCGGGTCATTCGCCGCATTTTTAAAAGCAGAAAACTCTGAATTTGCAAAAATGCCGTCAAGTGTCATAAGCTCCATTCCAAAACGGAGATCCGGCTTATCAGACCCGTATTTATCCATCGCTTCATTAAAAGACATCCTTTTAAACGGACGGGGAATATCAATGTTTTTGATCTTTTTAAAGATCTGCCAAAGAAGACCTTCAGTCACATTCATAACATCTGACTCATCCCCGAAACTCATCTCAATATCTATCTGGGTGAACTCGGGTTGTCTGTCGGCTCTGAGCGCTTCATCCCTGAAACACTTAACTATCTGATAATATTTGTCCATTCCTGCAACCATCAATATCTGCTTAAAAACCTGCGGAGATTGCGGAAGAGCATAGAAGGAACCTTTGGAAATTCTGCTTGGAACAAGAAAATCCCTTGCCCCTCCCGGAGTACTTTTCACAAGAACCGGGGTTTCGATCTCAACGAATCCTTCTGCATCTAAATACTCATGAACTGCCGCACTCGCCTTTGACCTTGTTACAAGTGTCTGCTGAATGTTCGATTTTCTGATATCGAGATAGCGGTACTTGAGTTTTAAAACATCTGATGCCTCTTTTCTGTGGTCAAAAGGCATCGGCTTTGAGTTGTTAAGAAGAGTTATTTCAGTTGCATCGATCTCTATATCGCCAGTTGAATACTTGGTTGTGCGGTTTTCTTTTCTGTCGATCACTTTTCCTTTGATGCTGACAACATCTTCAAGCGTGAATCTGCGTGCAGTATCAACAAGAGCAGGATCATTGAAAGCAACCTGCGTCATCCCATATCTGTCTGAAATTATTAAAAACAGTATCGGCCCTAATTCTCTTTTCTGTGTTATCCAGCCGGCAATTACAACCTCTTTCCCAAGATCATTTAAACAAAGTTCTCCGCATGTGTGAGTACGCAGCATTCTATCCTCCGGATTGTTTCATAGAGTTTGATCAGATCTACAGTTATTTAGTCTCAACCGGTTGCGTTTCTTTATTTTCGACAGCCGACTTGTCAAGATAATCTGCCGGAATTTTAAAATTGAGCATCTTTATGTCAGCCGGTTCAACAAGTTTTACCGTCTGCGTAACAACAGGCATCTTTTTGTTCGCAGGGATCTTCTGAGCTTTAACGATCATTCCCGAATTTAGAAAATTATCTTCGATCTTCGCATCTGTAGAGCGGTATTTCGCAAGCGATTCGGGCATAACGGCTGCAAATTTCTTCTTGAATTTTATTACCGGAAGATTTTTAAGTTCAGGGGCGACCCAAACTTTATTATACGGCTTTCCGTCAACCTTCACCAGCCACTCTTCACAGTCCCATTCGCCCACTTTTGATGCGCCGATCTTCTCAAAAGTTACCTGCGGAATGACTTTTTCAGGATCGACATGCCCTTTTCCTTTCATTTCCTCAGCGAGCTGCTGTGCAAATTCAATATATTTGCTAAGTGTGATTATCTGATAGCTCTGTGTTTTGTGGTTTATTATTGTAATTCTATCAGATGAAAGATCGATCACAGTTTCATTCTTTCCACTTGAAGATTCATTTTCTGTTCTCATTATGTCGCTGCCGACAAAAATGTTCTTCGTTACAGTAGTGCCATTCACTTCAATTTCTTCTACCGACTTCCATGCATCTGCCGCAAAAGAAATAAATGGCAGAAAAACTAAACATAAAACAGTAAAAAGTGCGCGGTTCATTTTATTACCTCTTAAAAATAACTAAATCGGAAACATTCTATCCTTTTAATTTTTTTTCTCAATAAACTCTTTTAACTTTTTCTCACTTTTTGAAAAATATATCACTATGTCGGCATCTTTAATAAAAAAAGGCCTTTCTTCTTCATCAATAAGAACAAATCCAAATCTATGATCTCTGAAAAACACAGCGCTTTTTATAAACGGTTCTTTTCTGAAATTATTTAATGCGGTTACTGACTGGATCTCTCCTTTGGATTTCTGCCCTGTTCCGTAAAAAAAGACATCTTCACCATCCTTATTTTTTTTCCACTTGAAAAAATAAGTTGTTTTTATTAGGGGATGTTTCCATTTCTGTTCACTTTCACAATTTCCTTTGTAACAAATTATTTTCAGATTGTAACCGGTCAGTTTTGCAAGTTCATCAATATACTTTCTCTGCTGTTTAGAAATATCGCTATTAATAAAAACTATGACACCGTTACGAGTGATCGTTTCAATGTTACGCTTAAGCCAATCGCCGTCATCTTTCAA
>Ga0116173_1001180_pt1:10000-21972 | contig 21972 bp, 15 predicted proteins | sample AD_UKC085_MetaG_FD_89800 | JGI IMG/M metagenome (GOLD analysis project Ga0116173, IMG submission 89800) | Active sludge microbial communities of municipal wastewater-treating anaerobic digesters from USA - AD_UKC085_MetaG | ecosystem: Engineered > Bioreactor > Anaerobic > Digestate...
TTCATATCACGAGGCTATACCTCAATATATTTCGGGGAGAACCAGCTATCTCTAGGTTTGTTTAGCCTTTCACTCCCATCCACAGCTCATCCGAGCATTTTGCAACATACACCGGTTCGGTCCTCCAGTTAGTGTTACCTAACCTTCAACCTGGCCATGGATAGATCACCTAGTTTCGGGTCTACGTCACAGAACTGTACGCCCTGTTCAGACTCGCTTTCGCTTCGGCTCCGCTTCCGCTTAACCTCGCTCTGTAACGTAACTCGTCGGCCCATTATGCAAAAGGTACGCCGTCACACCATAAAGGTGCTCCGACCGCTTGTGTGTATACGGTTTCAGGTTCTATTTCACTTCCCTCCCGGGATTCTTTTCACCTTTCCCTCACGGTACTTGTTCACTATCGGTCAACAGGTAGTATTCAGCCTTGGATGATGGTCCACCCAGATTCCCACAGGGTTCCCCGTGTCCCGTGGTACTCAGGTATCCCGCTGTTCCTTCAATACTTTCGCTTAAGGGACTGTCACCCTCTGCGGTCAGACTTTCCAGACTGTTCAGCTAGTATCTACGGAATCTATGCAGGACCCTACAACCCCGGAGTACTTGTACCCCGGTTTGGGCTCTTCCCGTTTCGCTCGCCGCTACTCAGGGAATCTCAATTGATTTCTCTTCCTGGAGCTACTTAGATGGTTCAGTTCGCTCCGTTCGCCTCCCGTAACTATGTATTCATTACGGGATACCGTACTTGACGGCAGGTTTCCCCATTCGGACATCTCCGGATCTAAGCCCGTTTAGCGGCTCCCCGGAGCTTTTCGCAGCCTTCCACGTCCTTCATCGCCTCCTGTTGCCAAGGCATCCACCATATACACTTAAATAATTATCATGCCATTTACCTCTTCTCGTTCTCTTCTCTTCAAAACCAGAGTTGGTTCTTTTCCCAACTGCCCGTTACTCAACTTATAATGAACCGTCCTCACTTAAGGACTCAACTGATCTCCCCTCCAGGGAATATCAATTCAACCCTTAAAAATGGTGGAGGATAGGAGAATCGAACTCCTGACCCCCTGCGTGCAAAACAGGTGCTCTCCCATCTGAGCTAATCCCCCGAAGCCTCTCTCCTCAATGAACCCTCAAGTACCCGCAACTGGTGGGCCTGGGTGGACTCGAACCACCGACCCCTGCGTTATCAGCACAGTGCTCTAACCACCTGAGCTACAGGCCCCGAAAGCACTCAAAACTGAACAGCGGTCAACTTACACAGCTTCCGTCCCGCCACTTTCGTGACAGAACTTCTTTTTCCTTGAAAGGAGGTGATCCAGCCGCAGGTTCTCCTACGGCTACCTTGTTACGACTTCACCCCAGTCGCTAACTTCACCATTAACGCCTGCCTCCCGAAGGCTGGCCCAACGTCATCCAGTGAAATCAACTCCCATGGTGTGACGGGCGGTGTGTACAAGGCCCGGGAACGTATTCACCGCGGCATGCTGATCCGCGATTACTAGCGATTCCAACTTCATGGAGTCGAGTTGCAGACTCCAATCCGAACTGAGATATAGTTTGCGAGATTTGCTCCACTTTGCAGTTTGGCGTCCCTCTGTCTATACCATTGTAGTACGTGTGTAGCCCCGGACATAAGGGCCATGAGGACTTGACGTCATCCCCACCTTCCTCCGAGTTAACCTCGGCAGTCTGTTCAGAGTGCCCAACTTAATGGTGGCAACTGAACACAAGGGTTGCGCTCGTTGCGGGACTTAACCCAACATCTCACAACACGAGCTGACGACAGCCATGCAGCACCTGTCTCTCCCGTCCCCGAAGGGCCCGGTCCTACTTCTAGATCCGTTCAGGAGGATGTCAAGTCCGGGTAAGGTTTTGCGCGTTGCATCGAATTAAACCACATACTCCACCGCTTGTGCGGGCCCCCGTCAATTCCTTTGAGTTTTAATCTTGCGACCGTACTCCCCAGGCGGGATACTTATCGTGTTAACTTCGATACCAACTGCTTTAATGCAACTGACATCTAGTATCCATCGTTTACAGCGTGGACTACCGGGGTATCTAATCCCGTTCGCTCCCCACGCTTTCGTGCCTCAGCGTCAGCCATGCCCCAGTAAGCCGCCTTCGCCACCGGTGTTCTTCCCGATATCTACGCATTTCACCGCTACTCCGGGAATTCCGCTTACCCCTGACATGCTCCAGATATCCAGTTTCAAGCGCAATGCCCCAGTTAAGCCGGGGGATTTCACACCTGACACGGATATCCGCCTACACACCCTTTACGCCCAGTTATTCCGGACAACGCTAGGACCATACGTATTACCGCGGCTGCTGGCACGTATTTAGCCGGTCCTTACTCCGGAGGTACCGTCACTCAGACACGTTACTGCCTGACATTCTTCCCTCCTTACAGAGCTTTACAACCAGAAAGGCCTTCATCACTCACGCGGCGTCGCTGCGTCAGGGTTTCCCCCATTGCGCAATATTCCCTACTGCTGCCTCCCGTAGGAGTCTGGGCCGTGTCTCAGTCCCAGTGTGGCTGATCATCCTCTCAGATCAGCTACCCGTCTTTGCCTTGGTGGTCCATTACACCGCCAACTAGCTGATAGGTCGCAGACTCATCCTCAAGTGCGACTTGCGCCGCTTTAACATTATTAAACCAATAATAATGCATTATCCGGTATTAGCCCCAGTTTCCCGGGGTTATCTCGATCTCAAGGGCAGATCATCTACGTGTTCCTCACCCGTGCGCCACTAAAGTATTGCTACTTCCGTTCGACTTGCATGTATTAAGCACGCCGCCAGCGTTCGTCCTGAGCCAGGATCAAACTCTCCAGTTAAATCCTAATTCATTCTTTTGAAGGTAGTTTAAACCTTCATCTCTTCTATTTGCTGTGCTTGTCTTCCTGCTGCTCAGTTTTCAATGACCTCAAAAAAGCGCTCGAACAATATAAAGATTCCCCCCCTTTCTGTCAACTTATTTTTTTCACTTTTAATCAGAACAGAGTTAAGTGGCTGAATTAACTGGATTATATTTTTATCTTAAAAGAAAATCTATCTGATCTTTAGGAACTTTGGGGTTTAGCAGAAGAACAAATGTCTTTTTTTCTTCATCTGCCGCAAGTATCATTATCTTGTCGTCATTCTTTATCCCGACATTTGTAAACAGCAATATTTTTTCAGTGTGGCTCAATGAATTAAGGTTGTCTCCCGGGATTATCTCCATATATCCCCTTTCAAAACCTTCTTTGAAAATAGGAAGTGACTTGAGAGGGAACCTGCTTGTCATCGACTCCTCTTTGAAAACGACTGATCCCTGTGCATCAATTTCAAGCATATAGACCTGTTCGGCGGCTTCACGCAGTTTTTTTCTGACTGACGATACCGACACCACTTTATCTGAATGCATTTCCCCGCTAACCTCCATCTGGATCATGACAGAGGTATATTTGTCTATATCAAAAAGAAAGTGTTTAGCCGCGATCTTTTTAAATATAGAGTAAGGTATGTGAAAAAAAGTGGTGTTGAATTCAGGAAAGATCTTAAGGATGTTCTCTTTTATCTGTGGAATAAGCGCCGCATTTATAAAACCTACTATTATATCCCGGCTCTCTTTCTTGAATGATATAGGAACGGCCAGATGGCGTGCGATGACATCAGGTGTAAAAAATCTAGTAAAGAAATCATCCGACATCGGCCCTCTTCCTTCATCATAAATGACCGGATACCCTTCTTTTTCATAGAATCTTGCCAGCTTCTTTTCATCTATCAACCCTTTTGAAAGAGCTCTCCATACAGGGTCAACTCCTTTTTTCATTGCAAGCATCTTGTTGGCATTTTCCGAAGTGAGAACGCCTTCAGTAACCATCTTAAGAACAAGATTTCTCATGATTCACCTCTTGAACTGATTCAACAACGGCCTGATTATACCATTCTTTTGATCCATATCAATTTATTTAATGGTTTGAAGCTCCCTCAAACTTTATTTTTTTTTCCTTTGTGATAACATCCTGCAGTTAACAGTTTTTTGGAGGAAAAAAATGCTCCCCATCACCGGTCACCAACAGACTTCTCTTATTGATTTTCCAGGAAAGATCGCCACAGTTTTCTTTTTTGCCGGCTGTGATCTTAGATGCCCTTACTGTCACAACTCTTCACTTTTCGAGGTGAACAAAGAAGCCATCCTTTCAAAGGAATATGTTCTTAGCGAAATTGAAAAAAGATCAAAATTCATTGACGGAGTTTCATTTTCAGGCGGAGAACCCACTCTGTATGAGGAATTTTTAGGTTTTCTGAAAGAGATAAAAGAAAAGTTCAAACTGGAAATTAAAATTGATTCAAACGGCTTGCGACCTGAATTCATTGAAAAGGCGCTCCCTTATCTTTCGCATATTGCAATAGACATTAAAACCACGCCTGATCTCTATTCAAAGCTTGGATGCATGCTCACAAAGGACGAGGTGAAGCAGAAGCTCCTTAAAACAAAAGAGATCCTTGAAAATTCAAAAGGGGTGAAGATCGAATACAGAACAACAATGTATCCCCCGATCGTTGAAAGTTATGAACGGGTCTACAAAATGTTTGAGTTCATTCCTGAAAATGCTGAGTACTACCTCCAAAGATTCATTAGCGACAACGCTTGTTCCGCTGAAGCTAAAAACACAAAATCATATACTGTGGAACAACTTGAAAGAATGGCTCTTGAAATAAGAAGGAATACCAGGAAAGAAAAAGTCTTTGTAAGAACCTACGCTTAAAGATATATTATTATAGAGGTATGGTGAATGAAGCTTATAGGTGCACATGTTTCAGCTTCCGGCGGAGTCGAGAACGCTCCGGTGAATGCGGCATCCATCGGGGCGAATGCTTTCGCTTTGTTCACAAAAAACCAGAAACAGTGGTTTGCTTCACCTCTGACAAAGAGCAGTATTGACGAATTTATTGAGAACTGTGAAAAATACGGTATCCGGAGAACGGCCGTTCTTGCCCATGACAGCTATCTGATCAATCTTGGACATCCTCAGCAGGAAGGACTTGAAAAATCAAGAAAAGCATTCATTGACGAAATGAAAAGGTGTGAACTGCTCCGGCTCGACAAATTGAACTTCCATCCGGGGAGTCATCTGCGGGAAATAAGCGAAACTGAGTGTCTTGCAAGAATTGCCGAATCGATAAACATCGCTCTGGGCAAGACAAGGGGTGTTTCTGCAATTATAGAAAACACTGCGGGACAGGGTTCGAATGTCGGATATAAATTTGATCATCTCGCTGAAATCATTGACAAAGTTGAAGATAAAACAAGAGTAGGCATCTGTATCGATACATGTCATGCCTTCACTGCCGGATATGATATAAAAACTGAAGAAGCATGTGTAAGGACTTTTGGTGAACTTGATATGCTTGTCGGTCTTGAATATTTAAAGGGAATGCATCTGAACGATTCAAAAAAGCCGCATGAAAGCAGGGTTGACCGGCATGAAACTCTCGGAAACGGCTTTATCGACATTGTGTGCTTCAAATGGCTTATGAACCAGAGTTTCACAGACGACATACCACTTATTCTTGAAACTCCCGAGCCGGAAAAATGGAAAGATGAGATCACGCTTTTAAGAAGTTTTGTAAGGAATTGACAATGACTGAATATATTCTTGGAATTGAAAGCAGCTGCGATGACACTTCTGTTGCGGTTGTAGATTCAAATTATGCAGTTCTTTCTTTAAAAACTGTTTCGCAGACCAGCATTCACAAACTTTTCGGCGGTGTCATCCCCGAGATCGCGTCAAGAAATCACATTGCCTGGATCATTCCGGCACTTGATGCAGTCATAGAGGAAAGCGGGATAAAACCTGAAGATTTATCGGCAGTTGCAGTGACAAACTATCCGGGGCTCATCGGCAGTCTTCTTATCGGAGTTTCGGTTGCGAAAGGTCTTTCGATCGGTTGGAACAAACCGTTAATTGCAGTAAACCACCTTGATGCACACATAGCCAGCGCTTTTATCGGGAAAAAAAATAATCCTGTATTCCCTTATCTTGCCCTCGTGGTTTCAGGTGGACACACATCTCTTATCGAAGTGACTGAAAACGGGAAAAGTGTTCTCGGAGAAACAATGGATGATGCGGCAGGAGAGGCATTTGACAAAGTTGCAAAGATGGCGCATCTCGGTTATCCGGGCGGACCGGTGATAGACAAAATGGCTCAAAACGGAGAGGCGGCAAAATATAAACTACCGTATCTTTTAAAGAATAATAACAAATATATAGACGAAATAATATTTTCCTTCAGCGGAATAAAATCTGCTGTAAAAAGGGTGCTCGATGAAGGAAATGTCGATATGGATTCGCTGATGGCCTCTTTTCAGGAGCGGATCATCGAACTTATCGAAAGAAAAATGAAGCTTGCAATAAGTAGAAAAGAATATAAATCCATTGTAATTTCGGGCGGAGTAAGTGCAAATTCAGGGGTTAGAAAAATGGCTTCATCTCTTGCTCATAAAAACGGCCTTGAACTTTTCATGCCTGAGCTTAAATATTGTCAGGACAACGGTGCAATGGTTGCCGCGACGGCATTTGACGATTTTTTCAAAGGGATTTTCTCGCCGCTTGACTTTGATGTCGCACCCACTGTGAGACCCCGCATATGAGCTTATCTGAAATAAAACATTACTTATCAAAAACAGGTAGTTACGCCAAAAAAAACTTTTCACAGAATTTTCTTTTTAACGATGATACTCTTTATAAAATTGTCAAACTTGTACCTGATGGAAAGGGTTTTTATGTTGAGATCGGCGGCGGACTCGGCTCTCTGACAAAGATCGCTGTTGATAGAAAGCTTCTCCCTTTGACTGTTGCAGATCTTGACGACGGAATGCTTACTGTTCTCAAAGAGCGGTTCGGTGAAGTTGCGAACATTATAAGTCAAGACGGTGCAAAAATTGATTTTTCTCAGTATTTTAATGGAGTTAAAGGTTTTGTTTTCGGCAATCTCCCCTATCAGGTAAGCTCTCCTATAGTTATGAACACTGTCTTTAACAGCACAAATCTTGACGGAGCGGTATTCCTTCTCCAGAAAGAGGTCGCCGAAAAATTCTGTGCAAAGCCCGGAACAAGAAATTTCGGTCCTGTTGCCGCACTCATTCAGCTTACCGGTTGTGCAGAATATATCTACACACTTGCTCCGGAAGAGTTTTATCCTGCTCCGAAAGTTTACAGTTCAGTTCTGAAGATTTCTTTCAAAGATCATAGTTACAATGCAATGGAACTTAAAATATTTGCAGATTTTGTGAGAGTTCTTTTTTCCAACAGAAGGAAAACCCTCTCAAATGTTTTCAAAATAAACAATCTTGACATGAAGATACTTGAAATACTTAACATTTCAGCTACGAAAAGGGCAGAGGAGCTTGATTGGGATTCAATCCTTAAAATCGGGGATCATCTGTCGGGAGGAAGAAAATGAAAAAAGTGACTATGCCGGCACTAGTTAAGAAAAAAGGTGTCGCAAAGATCTCGATGGTAACATGCTATGACGCAAGTTTTGCCAAACTCGTAGAAAAAGCTGAAATAGACTCAATTCTTGTCGGCGACAGTCTCGGAATGGTGATAAAAGGAGACACCAACACTCTTGAAGTTGACATTTCAGAGGTTGAATATCATGTCAAAGCTGTAAGAAAAGGGGCTAAAACCCCGTTCTTAATTGCCGATATGCCTTTCGGAAGTTATCAGATCACTGTTGCAAAAGGGCTGAAAAACGCAGTTGCGCTCATGAAAGCAGGGGCGGAAGCGGTAAAAGTTGAAGGGGGGAAAGAGGTTTCAAAACTTATTTCAACTCTTACTTCTTACGGCATTCCTGTTGTCGGGCATGTGGGACTTACTCCTCAATATGTCAATAAATTCGGTGGCTTCGGGAAACGGGGCAAAACGCCCGAAGAAAGAAAGTTCATATTTGATTCAGCCCTTGCAGTTGAAAAAGCGGGTGCTGAAATGATAGTTCTTGAGTCAATTCCCGAAGAACTCGCAAATGAAATAACCTCGGCACTGAAAATTCCCACCATCGGCATCGGAGCAGGAAAAAATACAGACGGACAAGTGCTTGTAATTTATGACCTTCTCGGAATGGATGAAAATTTCAATCCCTCATTCCTCAAAAAACAGTGCAACCTTGATCAAATCATCACAAACGCCCTGAAAACCTATAAATTAGAAACGGAAAAGTGATACTAAATCCTTTTAAAGAAATTTTTGTTTAAAATCTGAATTTTTCGGCTTCTATTCCGTATTTTGTGATCTTTTTATAAAGTGTGCCGCGAGCGATCCCGAGCCGTTTAGCCGTTTCACGGAGATTGCCGGCAGTTTCAGACAGCATCGAAACTATTATTTCATATTCCCTTGCTTTGAGTGACTGTGGCTCCAAAGTTGAAACTTCAACAGAAGAATTTCTAATATAATCAGGCAGTTCCGCAGGTGTTATCACAGCACTTTCCATTATGTTCACAGCTCTTTCAACAACATTTTCAAGCTCTCTGATATTTCCAGGCCACCCGTATCTTTCAAGCATGAACATAGCTTTGGGAGTTATTTCAGTAATGGTTTTATTCAGGTTGTGTGCCGTCTTTCTTGCAAAATGGTTGGCAAGACTTGAGATGTCCTCCACCCTTTCTCTTAATGGGGGAATGGTTATTGAAAGGACATTGAGCCGGTAATAAAGATCGTCCCTGAAAGTTTTATGTTCCACCGCTTTTTTAAGGTCATGGTTTGTAGCGGCTATGACCCTGACATTTATCTTTTTGGGATATGTTCCGCCTACTCTCACAACTTCTGAATTCTGCAGAACTCTCAGAAGATTTACCTGAGCATCAAGGGGCATGTCACCTATTTCATCAAGGAATATTGTCCCTTCATCGGCAAGTTCGAACTTTCCGGGACGCCCTTCTTTTCTTGAGCCGGTGAAAGCTCCTCCTTCATATCCGAAAAGCTCGCTCTCAACAAGATCTCTGGGAATCGCTCCGCAGTTCACGGCAACAAAAGAACTGTTTGCTCTGTCGCTATGATTGTGAATTGACTGGGCAAAAAGCTCTTTTCCTGTTCCGCTTTCACCGAGAAGAAGAACATTCGACTTGCTTTTTCCGGCAGTTTTGGCAACTTTTATAGCTTCCTGAATGGCTGAAGAATTACCAATTATGTCTGAAAATGAAATGTATGCCCTTGAGCCCGCTATCTTTCCTGCAAGCTGGTGAAGTGCCTTTGATTCTCTGATCGTTATGACCATTCCGTTCACACTTCCCTCACTCTGAATAAGCGAAGTTGACATTGTGCAGTGGAACAACTTGCTTTTGAGCTTTAAAGTCGCTTCTCTGTCATAAATATTTGTTCCTCCGGTCATGATCTTAAAAAAATTCACTCCGCTGAGAATTATCTCATATATCGACCTGCCGGAATAATCACGGTTGTCAAGATCAAGCATCAGTTTTGCCTGCGGGTTAAGTCCGGTTATCCTTTCTTCAGCGTCGATGACTATTATTCCTTCATTGATAGATTCAACGATCGCCTGCTGTTTTTTAATCTCAAGAATTTTTCCGGCAAGAGTTTCTTCAAGCTGATACTGTCTTTCTATCGCTCCAGAAACACCGCCGACCATTCCTAGAGTGTGGGTATTTACAAGATCCCACCGGCACACCAGACAGAGACAGCCGATGATTTTCCCTTGACTGTCATGTATCGTATCGGCACTTGAATACCAGAAATGGAGATCTTCAAGAAAATGTTCCCCTGCCCAGATGTCAAGCGTCCTGTTCTCAACTATTGCCGTTCCGACACCGTTTGTGCCGATATTCTGCTCAAGAAGACGGCTTCCGAGCTTGGGGGAGCTATCTATCTTTTTCATTTCATCTGATCCGAAAAGCTCAAGGACTATTCCGTTCTTATCTGTGATGAGAATTATGCTTTCAGGGTCATTCATAAACCCTATGATCTTTTTCATGTAAGGCACTGCAATTGAAAGCATTTTCCGGTTTTCGTGTATTCTGTTGACAAGTTCACCGGAGCTTATTCTCGGATAATCTTTCATCTCCTGCGTTATTCCGTAATTTCTGCTCCTTTCCCATGAAGCGATAAGATAAGGATGTATGACCGCAGGATCAACAGGCATGGAATTCATGAACTTTTTCCATTCCCTTAAAATGTCATGCCGTTTTTCAAGATCGATCATCTTAACACCATTATAAAACACGAATCTGAAGATATTATGAAAAACTCCATGAAAAGTAAAATCTTTCCATTAATTAGCAATAACATGTTGTTCCTTGACTTATAGACTGGCTCAGATATAAATACTATTCAGCTTATTTTTATAATCTTTGAGGAGAGCCGGATGCTTAAGATTTACAACACACTGACTGAAAAGAAAGAGGAATTTGTGCCGATTCATGAAGGGAAGGTTGGAATTTATGCCTGCGGAATGACCGTTTATGACAAGCCGCACATCGGTCACGCAAGAAAGGAAGTCGCTATTGATCTTATTGTAAATTATCTGAAATATTGCGGATATGAAGTAAACTATGTCAGGAACTTCACAGATGTTGATGACAAAATAATTGCCAGAGCGAATGAAAGAAAGATCGGATTTATTGAACTCAGCGAAGAGAATATTGATGCGTTTTATCAAGCAGTTGACGCTCTCGGACTTCAAAGGCCTGATGTTGAACCCAAGGCGACAGAGCACATTCCTGAAATTATAGATATGATAGAAAAACTGATAAAAAACGGTTACGCATATCCTGTTGAAGACGGCAGTGTCTATTTTGCTGTTGAAAAATTCAAAGGTTACGGAAAACTTTCAAACAGAAAACTTGATGAACTCATTGCAGGAACACGGTTTGAACCCGAAGCAGGGAAACGCAATCCGCTCGATTTTGCACTCTGGAAAGCTTCAAAACCCGAAGAACCGAAATGGAAAAGTCCGTGGGGTGAAGGTCGTCCGGGCTGGCATATTGAATGCAGTGCAATGAGCACAAAATATCTCGGCGACACTTTTGATATTCATGCCGGCGGAAGAGACCTGATCTTTCCTCATCATGAAAATGAGATAGCTCAGGCGGAATGCGCAACAGGCAAGCCATTTGTAAAATACTGGGTTCACAACGGATTTCTAACTGTCGAAGGGGAAAAAATGAGCAAATCGCTCCATAATTTCATCACTGTTGAAGATGCTCTCGTTCAGTATCATCCTGAAGTTCTCCGCTATTTCATGCTTTCAACGCAGTACCGTACACCCATTGATTTTTCAATGTCAAATCTCAAAGAAACTGAAAAAAGGATCTATTATTTCTACAACACTCTGAAAGCTTTAAACCAGTTTGCCATAAAATCTGAAGGCACTGCCCAAAAGAATGACAAAGCCATTGAATTCATTAACGAATTTAAAGAATCAATGGATGACGATTTCAACAGTGCAAGGGTGGTCGCAGCAATGATGTCGCTGTTCAAACATCTTAACGAAGTGCTGGTTTCAAAAAAGACAAGGCCCTCTTCTGCTGAATGTGCCGGGTTTGCTGAAGTAATAAAAGAGGCAGGAAAAGTTCTCGGAGTTCTTCTGAGGGATCCTGATGAAATAATCAATGAAATAAAAGAGATACAGCTTAGAAGATACGGCATCACGAAAGCTGAAATTGAAGATTTGATAGCAAAAAGGAAGCAGTTCAGAACTGAAAAGAACTTTGAAGAAGCCGATAAAATGAGAGATGTGCTTCTTTCAAAAGGGATCTCGATTCAGGACACACCTTTGGGAACTGACTGGAGTTTCAATTAATTCAGGAGGTTGCAATGGAGCGGTTTTATCCTTTCTTTCTCCTTATCGGGTCTAATCTTTTCATGACTTATGCCTGGTACGGTCATTTACAGGATTTCAAGAACAAGTCACTGATGATCGTTGTGCTCATAAGCTGGGGAGTCGCATTTTTTGAATACTGTCTTCAGGTTCCGGCA
>Ga0116173_1001190_pt1 | contig 21851 bp, 16 predicted proteins | sample AD_UKC085_MetaG_FD_89800 | JGI IMG/M metagenome (GOLD analysis project Ga0116173, IMG submission 89800) | Active sludge microbial communities of municipal wastewater-treating anaerobic digesters from USA - AD_UKC085_MetaG | ecosystem: Engineered > Bioreactor > Anaerobic > Digestate | place: USA...
CTCTCTTACTACCGCAAGCTTAAAGCTCATCGGGTAGTCTTTTTGTGAACGTCTAACGTACTGTCTTTCTTTTCCTTTCATATTCGTTACTTTTTTGTTGTAACGCTATTTCAGGACGTGACATATATAGATAAAAGGAGGCCAACCGCAATGTTTTGCCTCCTTTTTATGTTTTAGAACACATTGTTGTATTTTTAAACAAATTTCGAAGTCAAATACCAATTTAAATTCCATATATTTGCAGTTACGAGATGAACAAAAAGTGATTTTCGGACAAGGAGGGGATAAAATCATCTCTTGAAAAAGAGAGGACAAAAACTTCAAAAAAACATTATTAAAAACAACATAAATTAGCAAGCCTATAGAGCATACTCCTACTTTTGAATTTTAAAAACAAAAGGTTATGGAAGCGTTAGAAACATTGACCGATGAGGAATTGGTGGAGCTATATGCCAACGAAAACAACGATGCATTTGACATTTTGTTATTAAGGCACAAGAGCAAGGTTTTTTCGTATATTTATCTCTCAGTGAAAGACAGAGATTTAGCAAATGACCTCTTTCAGGAGACTTTCATCAAGGCTATTACGACTATCAAACAAGGACGATATACAGAGAAAGGAAAGTTTGTTTCTTGGATCACTCGTATTGCCCACAATCTCATCATAGATTATTTCAGAAGGGAACGCAACGAGCATACTGTATCCAATGACGATTCAGACGTTGACTTATTCAATGACATCAAACTCTATAATGATAGTATAGAGGACAACATGGTGAAAGAACAGGTTTTCGCTGATATCATCAACTTGGTAGAGCATCTTCCCGAAAATCAAAAAGAGGTTTTGAAAATGAGATTTTTCGAAGACCTTAGTTTCAAAGAAATTGCCGACAATACAGGTGTGAGCATTAACACTGCTTTAGGACGTATGCGTTATGCCATATTGAACATGAGAAAAATGGCAGAAGAGAATCAGATATCGTTGGAGTATTAATACGAGACGATAAGATATAGGAATAAGCCGAGGTGATTTTTTCGCCTCGGCTTATTTTGTGCAAAACACAAAACTAATAGGATGAATTGATTCTATTAGACTTGTTTTTTAAATTTTTATAACCCTCAAAAGCTCTAATTCTAAGCAAAATTTGCGTATTTTGCATTTTATAAATAAGGAAGACGTAAAATGAAAACAACAGCAATCTATATATCATTTCTACTAATATTCATAACCCAAGCGATGGGTCAGGAAAACATTTCCACCAATAGAGAAGCTGTTATAGCCCAACTTTTCGACTCCATCCAAAGCACAGATAACGACTCTGCCAAGCATATATTCAGTCAGAAAATAGAGACGCTCTTTGCAGAAGAGCTGCAAGAACCTGGTTCGTTCGATCATCCTTTTGAATCGCTTAGATACATCGGAAAAGTCACTTCTGATGATAATAAGGTTAGAGTCTACACTTGGAACTATCCCCTATCCGACAAAACCTACGGATACGGAGGGTTCATTCAATATAGATTATCCTCGAAAAAACAGGTCGTAACCCCACTCCAAACACCAAAACAAGCATACCTTCCTCCAGCCAACAAGAGGATTGCCAACACTGAATGGTACGGAGCCCTTTATTACAAAGCCATCCACGTAAAAAAAGGCGATTACTATGTGCTATTAGGCTGGGCAGGTAAAGACATGGCCTCCGATTTTAAACTTGTGGAGAGCATGGAGTTTGACAACAAGGGCAAAGCTAAATTCGGCAAATTGGCATTTAAAGGGAAAAGACAGACCGTTCATCGATACATTTTGGAATATAGTGCAGAAGCAAAAGTTTCCCTTTCGTACGACGAAAAGAACAAACGCATCGCATTTGACCATCTTGTACCTACGGAGCCTATTTACGAGAACATTTTCTCTTATTACGGTCCAGACTTCACATACGATGCCCTTTATCTAAAAAAAGGCAAATGGCATTTAGAAGAAAACATTGACATTAAAAACCAATAACAGAAAAAACAGACAGATGACAAAGAAAATTTTAAAATACATAATAATGGCACAAACGTTAGCTTTAAGTGCAGAGGCAGCACCAAACAAAGCCTCTGATCCAAACGACAAGTTTGTCTATTCGGTAGACAAATTCGGAGACTTGGAGGTTTTAAGGTATAAAGTACCGGGGTTCGAAGACCTTACTCTCAATCAGAAAAAACTGATTTACTTCCTTTCTCAAGCAGCCTTGGAAGGACGAGACATCCTCTTCGACCAAAACAACAAGTACAACCTTACTATAAGGAAGACGTTGGAAGCCATTTACCAGACTTACCCAGACAAGAAGAGTGACGACTTCAAAAAGTTGGAAGTTTATCTAAAACGGGTTTGGTTCTCTAATGGCATTCACCACCATTACGCAACAGACAAGTTCTATCCCGAATTTTCAAAAGAATTCTTTACCCAAGCAGTCAAAGCAACAGCAGACAAAGAATTGCCTTTATACGCTTACAAGAGTAGCAAAGAGGAGTTGCTCAAAGCAATTCTGCCTGTCATGTTTGACACTAATGTTTACACCAAGAGAGTCAACCAAGCTAATGGCGAAGACTTGATCGTCACCTCTGCCAACAATTACTACGAAGGTGTGACAGAAAAAGAGGTCGACGATTTCTACAACAAAATGCGCGACCCTAAAGATACAACTCCCATCTCTTACGGATTAAACAGCAAGTTGGTCAAGGAGAACGGAATGATACACGAGAAGGTTTGGAAATTGGGCGGCATGTACTCACCAGCCATCGAGAAGATCATTTTCTGGTTAGAGAAGGCAGAACCCTTAGCAGAGAACGACCAGCAGAGAGCTGTTATCAAATCGTTGATCAGCTACTATAAGACTGGCGACTTGAAGACATTTGACGAATACAGTATTCTTTGGGTAAAAGATTTGGACTCAAGAATCGACTTCGTCAACGGATTCATTGAGACCTACGGCGACCCTCTAGGCATGAAGGCAAGTTGGGAATCTATCGTAAACTTCAAGAATTTGGAGGCTACTAAACGTGCAGAGATCATAAGCGGCAACGCTCAATGGTTTGAGGAACACTCACCAGTAAACAACAAGTTTAAGAAGAAAGAGGTGAAGGGTGTTTCTGCCAAAGTCATCACCACTGCCATTTTAGGCGGAGACTGTTTTCCTCCTACTCCAATAGGCATCAACCTGCCAAACAGCAACTGGATCAGGCAGATGCATGGATCAAAATCCGTAACCATCGAAAATATCACCGAGGCATACGACAAAGCGGCCAAGGGCAACGGTTTCAGAGAAGAATTTGTTTGGAGCCAGAAAGAGATTGATATCCTTAATAACTACGGATTCATCACAGACAACATACACACAGACCTGCACGAGTGCTTAGGCCATGGATCAGGTCAACTGCTGCCAGGCGTAAGTCCGGACGCTTTGCGTGCATACGGAGCTGCCATTGAGGAAGCTAGAGCCGACCTCTTCGGACTTTACTACGAAGCAGACGACAAACTCGTTGAGTTAGGTCTTCTTCCAAACGAAGAAGCTTATAAGGCTGAGTATTACAGCTACATGATGAACGGACTAATGACTCAGCTAATGCGTATCGAGCTTGGGAATAACATAGAAGAGGCTCACATGCGCAACCGTCAACTCATTGCCCGCTGGATATTGGAGCATGGAGCAAAAGACAAGGTGGTTGAGTTGAAGAAGAGAGACGACAAAACATACGTTGTGATTAACGATTATCAGAAGATGAGAGGCCTTATCGGCGAACTTTTGGCCGAGATTCAAAGAATCAAATCAGAAGGAGACTTCAATGCAGCCAAAAACTTGATCGAGACTTATGCTGTTAAGGTAGATCCAATCCTTCACAAAGAGGTAAAAGAACGTTATGCCAAACTTCATCTTGCTCCATATAAAGGCTTTACAAACCCTATATACGAGCCAGTTTACGACAAGAAAGGTGAGATCAATGACGTTAAAATAAGATATGATGAAACATTCGTTCAACAGATGTTAAGATATTCGAAAGAGCATTCTCATTTGAATGTCAACAATTAATCAAAATATCTTTCTTTTAGGCAAAAAAAGAGTCGCAAAGAAAAGAGGAATATTAAAATTTTGTCTTACATTTGCGAACGTGTAATGAAAATAAGTAATTTTTTTAGATAAACATTGTAAAGATGGAAATTAAGAAATCACCCAAAGCGGACTTGGAGAACAAGCGTAACACTTACGTTCTCATCGGTTTGGTATTGGCTCTATCTTTTATGTACATCTGTTTCGAATGGACTGAATCAGAAGTAAAGAAGATGGATGCAACTCAATTTACTCAAGCTATTGAATTAGAGGAGGAGATTGCACCGCAATCTGTACAGCAGAACACACCGCCACCTCCACCACCTCCACCACCAGCAGCTGTAGTGAATCAGGTTCTCCAAATTGTAAAGAACGACGAAGTCGTTGTGTCAAAAGAGATCAAAGGTGAAATGGATGCAAAAGCAGAGATTGTAATTCCTCAACAGGTTGCAGCTCCAGTTGAAGAAGAAGAGGTTGAGCAGATTTTCACCATCGTTGAGGAGAAGCCTTCTTTCCCAGGTGGAGACAAAGCGTTGATGGAGTATCTTCAGAAAAACATGAAATACCCAACCATTGCAGCTGAAAACGGAATCAAGGGTCGAGTAATGGTAACATTCGTCGTTAATAGAGACGGTAAGATTGTAGATGTTAAAGTTCTTCGTGGCGTAGACCCTAGCTTGGACAAAGAGGCTATCCGTGTGGTAAGTGCAATGCCAGCTTGGAAACCAGGAAAACAAAGTGGTAAACCAGTACGCACTCAGTACACTTTACCTGTTGTATTTAGACTTCAATAATCTCAAAATAGATTTATAAAAAAAGAAGAGAAAGCGTCATTCGTTTTCTCTTCTTTTTTTGTATATTTATATTCTAATCACACAAAGGCAGAACAAGAGAGTTGGTTTATGAAATTCACCGAACAAGGTCGACTGATTCTTTGCAGTATACATTAAATAACGTAAGGGAAAAGAGACCTTTATTGGAGATCATCCGATACCAATTTGAATGTCTTTTGTTTGTGTAAAACAGAGAGATTGGGCAAAAAGGAGATCTATAATTTCCTTTCCCCAGAATATTCACCTATTAAAATTTTTAACATTATGAAACTTGAGTTGAAACCATTAAAGTATGCAAAAGAGGCTCTTGAACCAGAGATTTCAAAACAAACATTAGAGTTCCATCACGATAAACATTTACAAGCCTACGTAAATAATTTCAACCAATTTATCGAAGGTTCAGGTTTGGAGAACAACTCACTGGAAGAGGTCATCAAATCAGCAAATGGTCCTCTATTTAACAATGCAGCACAAGTTTGGAATCACGAATTCTATTTCGATTCACTTACAGACAAAAAAGGTCAAAATCCATTGAAAAAGACAGAGGCTTTGATCAATGCGAAATGGGGCTCTGTAGATAAGTTCAAAGAGGAGTTTGAGAAGGCTGCCAACTCTTTGTTCGGTTCTGGATGGGCTTGGTTGGTTATCAACTCAAACAACGAATTGGAGATCATGAACGAAAGCAATGCAGGAAACCCTCTAAAGAACGGATTGAAACCTATCCTTACTTTTGATGTTTGGGAGCACGCTTACTATTTGGACTATCAGAACAAAAGAGCTGAATATTCCAAAAAGATTTGGAACATCATCGACTGGGAAAAGGTCGAAGAGAGATTGAAATAAGACGTCTAGAATATTCAAAAAGAGGGGAACTTTATCTAATAAGGTCCCCTCTTTTTGTTATATTTGAAAAAAGACAAAACTCGGACATATGAAAACAAACAATTCAATCATGAAATCAAAAGGAACATTCCTATCTCCTATTATATTAGTATTAGTTCTATTATTCAACATCTTTTCATGCTATTCAAAATCATTAACAGAGGCTGATTTAAGGGATGCTAAATTAGGAAATCACGACACTGTAAAAGTCTCAGAAGATATCATTGGAACAAATCATGATAGTATTTTTAGCGTTGTTGACAATCCGCCTAAATACCCGGGAGGAATCGACGGTCTAATAAACTATTTGAAAGAAAACCTAAAGTATCCGCAAATTGCAGTTGAAAACAAGGTGTCAGGTAAAGTTTTAGTAGGTTTTGTTGTTGACAAACAAGGCAATATTACGAAAACAGAGATTCTAAATAACATTGGTTCCAAATGCGATTCAAAAAAATGCAGAAAAGCTTGTAAAGAATTAGAAAAAGAAGCGTTAAGAGTGGTAAAAGGAATGCCCAAATGGACACCAGGATTTAAAGACGGAAAACCGGTAAATGTACAATACACACTCCCCGTCTCCTTCAGATATTGAACCAGCAAAATTAATTTTACATAATTATATATGGAACGCCTCATCTAAACATGAGGCGTTTTTTTTGTCATACACAATCAGCTAACAAATACTAACAAAAGTAAAAATAGTTTGCATTTCATGGGCTTTTCAGCACCGTTCGTTAATTAATCTTTTCAAGGCACACTATTCAAATCCAATGCTTGTTAATGTGCCTTTTTTTAGCTTCTTTAATGTAACAAAACCAAAAAACTTTACAATCATGGAAACAAAAAAATCACCAAAAGCAGATCTTGAGAACAAAAAGTCCACGTATGTTCTCATCGGATTAGTCTTGTCACTATCCCTGCTATTCATTTGTTTTGAGTGGTCTCAAAACAAAATTAAAAAAGACATCGTGAAAGAAGTGATGCATTGGGAAGAGCCAGAAATTGAGACCATCCCAATTACAACGCCCCCTGCTGAGCCTCAAAAAGTAGAGCCACCGACTAAAGTAATCAGACAAATTTTTGAAATAGTAAACAGCAATACGGATGTCGACACCAGCAAACACTTCATCGTTAACAACGACCCAGTTTTGCCAGTTATACCCACCATAATTATCAAAGATGATGATGAACCCATCGACTCTGTCTATCAAATTGTAGAGGTTATGCCAAATTTTCCAGGAGGAGAGGCTGCTTTGATGAGTTACATCAGCAAAAGTATCAAATATCCGACCATTGCATTGGAAACAGGCATCCACGGACGAGTTATGGTATCTTTCGTCATCGAGAAGAATGGTTCTATAAGTCATGTGACAATATATAGAGGCATCCACAAGAGTCTGGACGACGAAGCTTTGCGTGTGGTCAACTCCATGCCTAACTGGAATCCAGGTAAACAAGGCGGCAAGAACGTAAGAACAAGTTTCATTGTTCCAATCTTCTTTAAATTGGCTAATTCCTAAAAAGAACAACTAAATAAAAAAAGCACCTACACAAAATAAATGTAGATGCTTTTTTTATTTTAAAGATTCTATTATTACAGCGTTGACATCTTTACGGCAAAGAATATGATGCAGAAAAAGACAATAAGCAACACGCCCAATAACCTGTTCAAATCAGCCTTCAAATATCCAGAACGAGTCTCAGTAGGAAGCGTTGCATGTTCACTTATCTGATATTTCTTATTATTCCCGAAACGGCAATAAACATAATAACAAAGTGCTCCGAATAGCATTCCAATGCACACTCCTGTTAAAATATCAAGTGGATAATGTACACCTAGATACAATCTTGTGTAAGCACATAGGGTAGCCCAAACAAAAACCACTATCGAATACCAACGGTATCTGAACAGAAGCGCTGAAAACATGGCGAATCCAAACGAATTAGCAGCATGTGATGAAGGGAACCCGAAAGATCCCCCCTTATAATCTTTAAAATATTGCAACATATTCATCACTAAAGGGTCATGACTTGGACGCGGTCTCGCAATCAATGGCTTCATGATAGAAGAAGAGAGCTGATCGCACAAGACAAAGACTGCAATTATCATCAAAATAATAGGAATGGCCTTTTGCCCTTTATTCTTTATAATCACATAAAGCAACATTAAGATAACAGGCAACCAAATGAAAATCTGTGTTGTCATCCACATGAAATAATCGCTAAAAACGGTATGGCTACCACTTAAATTAAGAGAAACCATCAGCTGGCGGTCCCACTCCAAAATATTTTCTAACATAATCTATTTAAAATAAAGTTTCGAAATAACAAATGTTTCTGAACAAAAACATTCCTTTTCAAAATCTGCAACAACATATTTTGACCCAAGTTTTATCAACGTACAAATATACATTTTATTACGAACAACCTCCATGAATAGAGAGTAGAAAGAGCATTCGATCGCTTTGATCATCTTCACATGCGGATTCTGCAAAAATTGTTAAGAGTCCGAAATTTATACAAAATACAAAAAATATAATTAATTTTGTGCCGCAATGTATGACTAAAATACAAAATCAAAAAAACTCTCTTTCGAAATTATTCCTGAGAGTACAGCAAATCAAAAGAAAAATCTTCTTTTAGACAGAAGATAAAAGAAAAAAAGATGAAAATAATTATTGCAGGAGCGGGACAAGTGGGAACCCATCTCGCGAAAATGCTTTCAAGAGAAAGCCACGATATCATTTTACTTGATGAAGATGAAGAGAAACTACAGCAGATGGAGTCTAACTACGACATAATGACTGTTACGGGCTCTCCTACATCCATCAATGACTTGAACGAAGCTAGAATTTCGTCGACCGACCTATTCATCGCGGTAACGCCAATAGAGAGTCAAAACATCACAGCTTGCATTCTTGCCAAGAACTTAGGTGCAAAAAAGACATTGGCCAGAATAGATAATTATGAATACCTCATCCCTGAAAACAAGTTGTTTTTCGAGCAGTTGGGCATCAACGCGATGATTTATCCGGAGAGGTTGGCTGCCGAAGAGATTGTCAACTCGCTTCGAATGAACTGGGTGCGCCAATGGATGGAATTCAACAACGGAGCATTAACACTGATCGGTATGAAGATCAGAGACAACGCTCCTATCATCAACCAACGATTAATGGATCTCAAAGACAGTGACTGCTACCGCGTTGTTGCCATCAGAAGAGACCTCAGCACCATCATCCCTTCTGGACAAGACGAAATCAAACCTAACGATATCGTATACTTCATCACCACAAAGGACAACATTACTCATGTACGTAAAGAGGCTGGCAAAGAGGTGATCAATGTAAAAGACCTCATGATTATGGGAGGCGGACGTATTGCCATCAAAACGGTACAGAGCTTACCTAAAGACATAGACATCAAGGTATTGGAAAAGGACAAGAGTAAAACGTTCAAACTGGTTGAACAGATGGACGGAGCACTTATCATCCACGGAGATGCAAGCAACTTGGAGCTATTGAAGGAAGAAGGAATTGAAAACATGGACGCCTTTGTAGCATTGACAGACAACTCCGAGGCCAACATTCTTGCCTGCATTGCTGCCAAGAGATTTGGATTGAAGAAGACCATTTCTGAGATTGAAAATATTGATTACATCCCACTCGCAGAGAGTTTGGACATCGGTACCGTTATCAACAAGAAACTGATTGCCGCCAGCTATATCTATCAATATACACTTGATGCTGATGTGAGCAAGGTAAAGAGCCTTACCCACGTTGACGCCGAAGTTGTTGAGATCACAGCTAAACCGAACTCTTCGATCACGAAGGGAAAGATCAAGGATTTGAAATTTCCTAAGAATATCTTCATCGGAGGTATTATAAGAGACGGTAAAGGCTATATAGCAAACGGTAACACTGAAATCAAGGCGAACGACAATGTGATCGTCTTCTGCGTCTCTTCCAGTATACAGAAACTTGACAAACTATTCAACTAAAACAGGGAAAAGACAACTTGAATTAAGATTCGGTTTTTACCAAATAAGATGAAACAGGAACAACTTTTCGATATTAAATTAATATTTTCGATCATAGGGCTACTCCTATTCTTCGAAGCTGGATTTATGGCATTAACCACTTTTATAGCTTTCTGCTATGGAGAACCAGACTTCAAAGCTTTCTGCTATGCCATTGCCATCACTCTTATTTCTGCAGTTCTCCTCTATTTTCCATTCAGGAAAAGCGAGAAGAAACAGTTGAAAAAACGAGAAGGCTATTTTATCGTCTGTACAATTTGGGTTGTATTCTCGTTTTTCGGTTCGCTGCCTTTTTTCATCAGCGGATACATTCCTAACTATGCCGACGCTTATTTTGAGACCATGTCAGGATTCACCACTACAGGAGCAACCATTCTTTCTAATGTAGAAGCGTTGCCTCACGGATTATTGTTTTGGAGAAGTCTCATCCAATGGTTAGGCGGTATGGGAATCATCGTTCTGTCTTTAGCCGTATTACCAATCTTTGGTATCGGAGGCATGCAGTTGTATGTAGCCGAGGTTCCGGGTCCGACAAAAGACAAATTACGTCCGAGAGTAGCGCAGACAGCCAAAATTTTATGGAGTATATACGCTGTCATCACTTTTACGCAAATCATTCTGCTTTATATCGCAGGCATGAGTTTTTTTGACGCCGTTTGTCACTCATTCTCAACCGTCTCAACCGGAGGTTATTCCACTAAAAATGCAAGCGTTGGTTATTGGAACTCTGGATTAATCGACTATATCATCACGATATTTATGTTCATTGGCGGTATGAACTTCTCACTACTTTATATTGCCTTCAAAGGTAATTTTAAAAAATTCTTCTTTAACGAGGAGACTAAATTCTATCTGTTATTGGGATTCCTCATCACTATAATTATTGTAATCTATAGATTTCCCAATGACATTTATGATCTTGAATCTGTATTCAGAAGTTCTTTATTTCAAACCATAACCATCATGACCAGTACAGGATTTGCAACTGACGATTTCACAAAATGGGGTTCATTTGTCAGTTTATTACTTCTTATCAGCATGATGCTCGGAGGTTGTGCAGGTTCTACTACTGGAGGTATCAAAACCGTTCGTATTGTCATATTGGCAAAAAACAGTTACTACGAATTCAAAAGATTACTACATCCCAATGCCGTCATTCCAGTTAAATTTAATGACAAGATAGTACAATCAACAATCGTAACCAATGTGTATGCATTTGTGGCACTCTATGCAGTTTCTATTATCGTAGGTATCCTTGTTCTATCTTGGCTAGGAATCAACACAGAAGAGGCTGCTGGAGCTGTGATCACCAGTATCGGCAATGTTGGACCAGGACTTGGATTATCTGGTTCTGCAGGCAATTTCTCTGCTTTCCCAGACTCTGCAATATGGATCATGTCATTCTTAATGCTTCTCGGACGACTAGAGATTTTCACCGTCCTATTTGTCTTATTCCCTTCTTTCTGGAAAGAATAGAGATTTCTCGACTTTTTAGCTTTAACTCATACGTTTTGCAAAGCAGAACCACTACTTTGGCTTGATTTTTGATAAAACAAGCAGGGTAAACTATTATAAAGTATGTATAGAAGGTTATTTTTCGCACTAATTTTATTACTTGGCACATTGGCATCCTGCAACAAGGATCACGATCATGAGACTCCTTACAATGCGCCCTACTACAACGGTCAATATTACTATTATTACAATGGGGTCTATTATCAAGACCCTGATTTCACAAGACCATACGCGTTGGATCCCAATCATTACTATTATGGACGAGTAGAATGGAAAGGTTCTGAAATCGGTTTTGCCATTGTTTTAAAAGAGAATCCTTATCACGGTTTAGTATGCAAACCAAACAATCTGTATTATTTCTATCCGCATCCATGGGATGGAGATGTGATGGTACGATTTTCGTGGAATTCTCAAGGTTATTACAACGATCAGTACATGCCTATCGTTAATATCGTAGACATTTATTACAAATAAGAAATACAAACGTTCATCATTTTATTCATGATGAACGTTTGTTATTTAATAAAAAAAGAGAATTTTGGTGGTTCTCCACAAAATCACTTGCTTTGCAAAAAAAATGGAAACATGGCAGTTCAAGACGAGACAGAGGCATTCTTCTACAAACTGAACAGAAAACTCCGTAAAGCGATAGATCTTTATGGACTGATAGAAGATGGAGACAAAATACTGATTGGATTATCTGGAGGCAAAGACTCTTTAGCACTCGTAGAACTATTGGGCGAAAAGATGAAAATTTTCCGTCCAAAATTCACACTTTACGCAGTCCATATCACGATGAGCAACATACCCTACCAATCTGACATCGATTATCTACGGAAGCATGCAGAGAAGTACGGCGTCCAATTCATCCACAGCGAGACATCCTTCGATCCAAGCACAGACAAGCGAAAAGCACCCTGTTTCTTATGCTCATGGAACCGAAGAAAGAAACTTTTTGAGGTTGCGAAAGAGCTAGGATGCAATAAAATTGCCTTAGGCCACCATCAAGACGACATCATACAGACGACGCTAATGAACCTATTATTTCAAGGCTCATTCAGCACCATGCCTCCCTTGTTGAAAATGGACAAGTTCGACATGACTATAATCCGTCCATTAGCACTCATAAAAGAAGATGAGCTGATTCGATTAGCTGAAATAAGAGAATACCACAAACAGACAAAGAACTGCCCATACGAGACAGGAAGCAATCGTAGCGACATAAAGGATCTTATAAGAAAAATGGAGGAGATCAACCCTGAAATCAAAAACAGTATTTGGAATGCGCTCACCAACGTCCAGACAGACTATCTGCCGAAAGAGATAAAGAAGGAGAAAAAGGATCAAGAGAAAAAGTCAGTGGACAGTTTTTAACCACAAATTAGCACGAATTGTTTTGTTTTAGGGCAACTAAAATCAGGAATAATGGGTTTGCTAATCCGACGTTTGGTGTGGACATGTATTCGCACTGATTTTTTTAGCGGACCTTTTGTCTAACAAGTGACAGCCAATACGCATTTCATTTCTGTCCGATATTTTTAGAAATCTGATTACGTTCGACAGATCGTCTCGATCCATACTTGTATAAAAACAGGAAACCTATAAAAATAAGAAAGTCCGGGATCACTCTCGGACTTTCTGTTTTTTTTGCTTTTGCTAAATTACTTAGCAGCCTTAGCAGAATCAGCAGCAGCTGAATCAGCAACAGCAGCAGTTGTGTCAGCAGCAACAGTTGAATCAACTGGAGCAACAGCAGAAACTGAATCTACTGCAGTAGCAGTTGAATCTGCATTTTCAGCATTCTGATTTGCATTTGAACCACAAGAAGCAAGTGCTAAAGCAGCACTAACAGCAAAAAATAAAACTACCTTTTTCATTTTTTTATTATAATAAATTAAACAACGTGTTCGCTATTTATATTTGTCGTCTTGTTTTTAAGACGATACAAAATTATATATTTTTTCAATGCATTTTCATTTTAGACCCTTTTTTTTGTGTTTCAAATGTAAAAAAAACATAAAATGACAACGTCAAATTAAACCATTTGAAATATATGACCTCAATAAAAAGATTTAAACATTTAACACTTAATAATTTACAACATAAAGTTGTTTTACAACATGTTTATGTATAAAAATGCAAAAAACTTATTTTTATGCATTTTTTAGATAAAAAAGAATTTTTTATGAACAAATGAAACAAAATCTTTCCCATAAAAAAGAAAGGCATGTACTAAAACAGCACACGCCTTTCCTTATTATAAGAAACTTATTAATCTAAATGCTCATATAAATAACGCTTAATGTTCTTCTTTGGAGTCTTTTCAAACTCTGTAGGGAAGATAATGATCTTTGTGATATTCTCGTAAGCTGCCAATGTTTTATTGATATTCTTACGATTCTCTTCCATCACTACATCCAACTCCTCTCGGCTAACATGACTCTCGTCCATCGCATTGTAATCTGGATAAACCAAAGCGACCAACTTATCGTTCTTTAGAGTTACGATACTCTCTGAAATAAAGGGCATGTTCACCAATTTAGCCTCTATGATTTCCGGATAGATATTCTGACCGGAAGCACCCAAAATCATGTTTTTGCAACGTCCTTTTATGAATATATTGCCATTTTCATCAACCGTACCCATATCACCGGTCTTTAACCAACCATCTTCAGAAAGGACGGCTGCGGTAGCCTCCGGATTTTTATAATACCCCTTCATAACATGCTCGCCACGAACAGACATCTCTCCTGCAATATGCTCTGGATCGGCAGAATCGATTTTCACCTCCATGTTTGGCAGAATACGACCTGCCGAAGACGGAATGAATGTCTCAGGAGAAGCATAACTGATCAAAGGTCCACACTCTGTCATTCCATAACCCACGGTAAACGGAAACTTTATCTTCACAAGAAAATCTTCCACTTCCTTATTGAATGCAGCACCTCCAACAACCATCTGAGATAAGTTTCCTCCAAAAGCAGAAATGAGTTGCTTACGGATTTCAGAGTAAATTTTCTGATTCAGAATCGGAATTCCCAAAGCCAATTTCACAGAGGTTTTGCCCAACTTAGGCAATATCTTACTCTTATATATCTTCTCAATAATCAAAGGAACAGTAAAAATCACATCTGGCTTTGCCTCCTCAAATGCCTGCAAAAGGACTTTTGGAGAAGGCACTCTGTTCAAGAATGTAATATGAGAACCTGTTGTTATCTGAGCCAAGAAATCGAACGCACAACCGTATGCGTGTGCAAGCGGTAAGAATGTAACAATTTCCTTCTTATTCGGATAACCTGTAATATCTGTATGATACATACCAAACTCGATATTACCGGCCAAATTTCCACCGGTCAACATTACTCCTTTACTGAATCCTGTAGAACCAGATGTATAATTGATCTCCACCACCTCAGAATTATCCTTTGGATAATAATTAACATCTTCCTTAGTGAAACCATTTGGATATCTCTTTGCAAAAAGAGAATTCATTTTTTCAATTGTCTTATCTATGGTCTCTCCAGAAGCCTGATGAAGACATCTGAAGTCTGTAATTGAGAATATTGCCCTCAAATTAGGCATACTGCTCTCCTCTACATTCTCCCAAATATTATCAGTGATGAACAACAGAGTTGCATCAGAATCATTTACAATATGCTGTATATCATCTGGATGGAAATCTTGAAGAATAGGAACCACCACTGCACCGTAAGTTACCGTTGAGATAAATGAAATTGCCCACATTGGAGTATTACGGCCAACAAGAGCAATCTTTTCATCCTTTGTTATTTTCATCTCCTTAAACAAAAGGTGAAGTTTGGCAACCTCAACTGCAACTTGTTCATAAGTATAATCTTTTTTCGTTATGTAATCCGTCATCGCCATGTCATCCCAATGCTTTTTAAATGACAATTCGAATAGCTTAATGAAGTTTTCTTTTACCATATAATTATATTTTACGGGCGCAAAATTAGACAATATTACACAAAAAACAAAAAAATGTGCAATTTATACCATTAAGAAATCCCATTGGATCATAAGGCAAGCATCATATCAGTTAATATAAAATTTAATGTCTATTGATTTAAGTAAAAAATCAAAGAACCCATATCAATGGTTCAGTACAAAAAAAGAAGTTTCAAAATAAACTATGATTTTTTGAAAAAATAATTTATATTTGCCTAATAAACATCTGATTACGGAATATACGCGCAGACATTATATGTATTAACTTTTTTAATCAGCTTCCTTTCAACAACTCCATAACTAGCAAATATATGACACACATTTCTTCTGAAAATCAGAAAAACATTTTAGCACTTCTTTTGCTGATAGGTACATTATTCTCTTCATCCAATAGTATCGGACAAATAAGAAATGGAGAATTCAACGATTTAGATGGTTGGGAAATAGAAGGAAATACACCTTCCCTGAACAATGGCCAAGCCAAATTAAATATAGGGAACAGCTCTAAAATGAAACAAACAATCCACCTTTCAACTGGAGAATATACACTAACCGCAAAAATCAACGCGTCATCCAACGAAGGTATCTGTTACCTTTACGCCAAAGGCAAAGGATTTTCAGAGAGTTCCACTCTCATCCCTTTAGATTCCAAGATTCAGGTTGTTGTAAGAGGCATAAAGACCAACGACGGGACAATGGAAATCGGCGTTTACAATGACGGAAAACAAGAAGTCAATATAGATGAAATCTCCATTACAACTGAAAGAATCACTCCCTACTACTTTTTTCAAGGCGGAGACATTACTGAGCTCAACTATATCATAGATAATGGTGGCATTTTTTATGACGAAGAAGGAAATGCTCTTTTTGACCAAAGCATGTCGCAAGAAGAAAAAGGTCAAGCTGTAGTGAACTTCTTGAAGGAGAAAGGATTCAACACAGTGAGAATCAGATTATCCAACAATCCCGGAAAAGAACATCCAGAGGCCTCGCAGACCTACTTTTTACCCAACGGTTATCAAGACAAAGACGACTGTCTGAAACTGGCACGTTATGCAAAAAATGCTGGATTAAAAATCCAATTCACATTCAACTATTCTGACTATTGGTCGAACGGCGAAAGGCAAGACATTCCTTACGATTGGAGAGATGACATTGCAGGAACAAACAACCGCGATGAGATTGTCAAAATAATTACCAGACTCTTAAAAGACTATACCTCCGATGTGATGAAAGAGCTTGCCGCCAACGACATTTATCCGGAATTTGTCTCTCTCGGAAATGAGATAAACGGCGGGCTGCTCTTCCCATATGGTTACTCATACGACGTAAACGACGGCACCTCAGACATGCCCGTGGGAGAAGAAAACTGGGGGGCTATCGCCTCTTTTCTGAATGCCGGTTACGATGCCGTGAAGTCCGTTTCTCCAAAATCAAAAATCGTCATCCACTTAGCCGACCAAACTTACGACTACATCAAACATGGAAATGCGGTCGACAATTATGTATACAGCTGGTTTTTTGACAACTTACAGAAAAACAATGTTCGCTATGACGTTATCGGAGCCTCTTACTACCCTTCGTGGAGCACAGCCACCGTCAATTCATTGATCGGATACTGCAACCATCTTATAAACCGCTACAACAAAGACATTCTTATTATGGAGAGCGGATACAACTGGAATTCGACCAGAAAAGACGGTTACGAAGGTCAATTAAATCAGAACGCAGAAGAGTATAAGAGCAAATATCCGGACACGCCTATCGGACAAAAAGGCTACTTAACAGAACTAGTCAATGGCCTCAAAAACGTGGGTTTAGGAACCAACAACCGATGCCTTGGCCTTTTGTATTGGGATCCTATCATGATACATGTAGAAGACCAATGGGGAAACAACCTCACGGGATGGGCTCATTGGGTACAATGGGAAAAGGCAGATGTGAATATTGTGGAGAACACCACCCTCTTCGATTTCAACGGAAAGGCTCTCCCTGTCTTTGATGTTTTCACACAGAACAAGAATGCAGAAGAAAACAAACAAGGCACTAAAACTGTTGAAAACAAAACAGAGAATTCGTTCTCTGTAGAAAAATCAGAGAATGGATTCATCATCTATTCTTACGATGATAATGACATTCATATCAGCTCTCTTTTAGGCTTAACTAAGCACATTTATCTACAAAAAGGAGAATCATACAATCTGAATGTACCACAAGGTTTATACATCATCAACAATAAAAAATACATCAGCTTCTAAAATTCTCAGAATGGAAGAATTAATCTTTCATTTAAACAAGAAACAAGAGGCTCTTAAATGATTCTTTTTTCGTTCATAAAGGCCTTAAAAACACACAAAAAGATTATATTTGCAATACGAAAGAGTTTTTCACGTTTCATTATTGTAGTATTCTCTATCTAAAAGAGATATGACACTGAAATAGAAACTCATGCAGTATTAATTAAGTGAACAAAACAAAACAATGAGAAAGAATAAGTTTTTCAATTTATATATTCACATCGCTTTTATTCGTCTAATTATTCTTTTTGCAGCATTTTTATTTCCTTCGGCAGACATTCTTTCCGAAGAATACTACATCATCTCCTCTTCTCAAGATTGCGGAGAATTAAAGAATAATCTCACTACCAGTAATTTTTTGAAAAGCAGAGGAAACCAAGCCATCATCACATGGAAATGTAATGGCTGCGAATTGGAGACCGCAATACAATTAAAGCGAACAAAAACCAATGTCCCCACTAATATTCTATTGGACACACTAGAAACCGTTATTGTAAAATGCGTTTCTCCTTATCAAACAGTTATGCTTGATAAATTCGTATCTTTCAAAGATTTAGGATTACACAAAAATGAAATCGAGAACTTTCCGATAACACTGACTTTCGACAGCAACGGGAAACCTTCTGTCATGTACATAGGAAGACCATTTCAAAACGAGACACTTGCAGCGCCGAGCATCATTAGAAAAGCCGGAAACGACGTTTTCTTCTGCCGTGGTGAAATCCACTCATTCGAAGCATCTCTCCCCCATGGCGTTTCCGAAAGCGAAGCCTACTACAGGTGGTATATTGACGGCGTTGAAATGACAGGCCGTAACGACCGTTGGTTCGACACTTACTCTAGAACAAACTGGAACGATGGCGAACATATCATTGCCTGCGACGTCAGCATCGGTCCGAAAGGAAAACGTTCACCTAAAGGAACTTATCAAATCATACAATTGCCAGGTTCAGACTGTGACTTCTCCATCAAGGCAATTCCTTATTGGGGTGCAGATTGTGAATCAGACTACTCCTCTGCAGACTTCCGTTACAATGAGAAGAAGCAATGGGGAAGTTTTGTTGTATCTCCTATCGAAGATTATGCACACTTCTACATGGAGGTCATCAACAAAAAGATTCTCACCTCTACCATCACAAACGATACGAATGTAGAAGACTTCCAACTTGTACAAAAAAGCGAAGTAGACAACGATTATGCCTTCTTCTTGCTTCCAGTCAATTTGAAAATCCATGCGAAAGAACCATATATGCCCAAAACCGTCTATTTTAGAATAGAAGGAACGAACATCAACTTTTCCATGGTGCCATACATCAACCCAAAGGCATCAATCACACCAGATTCCATCAGTGTATGCGAGCACTCTTTCCAAAAAGATTCTGAGCAAGAATTTTTCATGGGAAATGCCACCGGATTTGATAAGGACGAATATACTTGCAAATGGTTCTATTCAGAAAAAATAGATGGTGATTACAAACTTGTAAGTAACGGCAACGACATGAAATTCTACCCATCAAAAGTGGGCTACTACAAATTATTAACATCAGATGGTGTTTTCGACGCATGGTCAGCACCCGTACGTGTAGGTCGCCAATTAAACAACTGCATCTCTGTCAATGTAAAAAGCTCAAGCGACGTAAATTACTGTTGCAAAAACGGCAATCTGCTACTTGTTGCTTCTCCTGTTGGAGATGAATACTCCTACCAATGGAAACGTGGACCGATCTCCGGCATCGGCTTGGTAGATGTAAAGACAGCAACAAAAAACAAACTGAGAGCATCCATTTCAAAATCAGGTGAAGCATGGTTTGCCTTGGTAACAAAGAACGGAGAGAGTGTATTATCTAATCCTTTCGTCATTAAAGAGATGCCAGAATTACCTTCATCAAAGAAGATCGAAATGGCAGCCTATCCAGAAACCGTCTGTCTTGGTCGTTCGGTAGAATTGGTTGCTAAATTCGGCAACGAAAAAGATAAAGCAAAAAATGATTCACTTGAGTATATCTTTGAATGGTATAAAATCTCAGGTGCGTTCACAGAGAAGGTAGATTCTTTTTGTTCTAACTCATTCGAAATAAAACATTCAGATATTATAAATAACAAGAGTGAATATTTCATCACGATCAAAGGTTGTGACGGAATTCTTCGTTCCAATAAAAACATAAAGGTGAGTGTCAACCCAGACGAAGCAGCCTGTTCTTCTGGTATTGTATATGTCAAGAACAACGGAAACGACCATAACGACGGTATGACATGGGAAACAGCCTACGCATCGATAGACAAAGCATTCCAGTCTGCCGCTGAATTTAAAAACATCAGCGAATACAAGGACAAAAAAGTCACAATCAACATTGCGGCTGGCACCTATTTGCCATTAGACAAAGATGAGAATGCATACGTTGTCCCTGACAAAACATCCATCTTAGGTGGATATATCGAGAATCCGAACAGCAGCAACCCTAAAACATTGATTAGAGATCCTCAGTCTCCTGCCAACATTAAAGGTAACGCTACCATTCTCAAGGCAAACACCAATTCACAACGCTTTTTCTTAGCAAAAAATGTCAGAGACATTCAGATTACAGGTTTGAAATTTGATGGAGAATCCATATTAAAGAAATCTACACTAACAGGTAGAGCCATTTTAATCGAGAATTCATCCGTTAAAATAGATTCTTGTACCATCACAGGATTCTACGCAGACAAGAACGAGGCTCTTCCCATTTCTGCCATAGCCCTAATGGGTCAAAAAGAGGGACAAAAAGATGAAGTGACGATCAACAATACCACGTTCACTGCCAACATGGGTGGATCCATCGGTTCTTGTATCGCTATACAGAGCGATGCTAACGTAACAATCAATCAATCTACTTTCACCAACAACACAACGCAATATTATGGAGGTGTAGCCATTCTAAGTTACAACGCAAGTCCTATTGTCAATATCAAGAATTCAACCTTTTTCGACAACACTTGTCCAGAAGGATTGGGATATTATGGTCGTTCGGTGTTACGTATGGTTGGCGGTCACCCTACTTTCAACATTTACGCATGTACAATTGCCGACAAGTTCTACAAGGAAAACGGAACGCTGAGAATTTACAACTCCATTTTGGAGAGTGCAGGCAAGGCAGATATCTATGAGAACAACTATCCTAAGGTTCCTAACTTCTCTGATGAACAGATGAACACGAAACAAGACAACCTTAAGTTCTTGTCAGACTTCAAAGGACTTGAAAACAACAAGCTACAAAGTGCTGGTGGATTTACACAAGTACTTGTTCCTACCAATAAAATTGGCATTATAGGAAGAGCAGGAAAGCCTCTTGAGCAAGCGTTAACAGACCAGAGAGGTTATCAAAGAAACGGCATTGCCAGCACCTTTGGAGCATACGAAGAAGATTGGGTAGCAGCAATCGACACCTACTCTGTTGAATGCACAAACAAGGAGACAAAGGCTTCATTCATATCATCTGTAACAGGAGTAAACGAGGTGAAATACCAATGGGTAAATAACTACATGGACATTGAAGGAGGAAATGGCCCTACATTAAGCAATGTTGGAATAGGAACCTACTGGTTGGAAGTAACAGGATTAGACAAAGATGGAATGGATGTTTACATTCGTTCGAACGAGATAAGAATTTCAGACATCTGTTCTGAGCCTGGTGTTTACTACGTAAAGACAACAGAAAACGGAGGTGACGACCGTAACAGCGGAATGACATGGAACCAACCCTACGCAACTTTGGAGAAAGCCATCAATGCTGCTAAAGATTATGCAAAAAAAGTTGGGGAAACAGCTCCTATCTCAATCCATATTGCAGCAGGAAGTTACGCTTTAACGGATCAAATAAACGATGTATGCAAAAGTGCTCCTGATATAAAAATATATGGATCTTATCCTTCTGACGCAAAGAATGGAGACACCAGACTACAAAAGAAAGATGAAGAAGGTAATGTATTCAAAACGACCATCAACAATGATAAACTCAAGAAAAAGAACATTAAATGGGGAAATATTGAGTTGATAGATATTGAGGTTGAGAAAGAAAAAAAATAAAATCTACAAGATAAGGCTGCGTTCGAAAGACGCAGCTTTTTTTATTACGAGAATGTCACGTCCTGAAATAGCGTTACAACAAAAAAGTAACGAATATGAAAGGGAAAGAAAGACAGTACGTTAGACGTTCACAAAAAGACTACCCGATGAGCTTTAAGCTTGCGGTAGTAAGAG
>Ga0116173_1001198_pt1 | contig 21745 bp, 23 predicted proteins | sample AD_UKC085_MetaG_FD_89800 | JGI IMG/M metagenome (GOLD analysis project Ga0116173, IMG submission 89800) | Active sludge microbial communities of municipal wastewater-treating anaerobic digesters from USA - AD_UKC085_MetaG | ecosystem: Engineered > Bioreactor > Anaerobic > Digestate | place: USA...
AAGTTGTGCATACAGAGATTGAATATTAAAGTGTTAGATGACTCTAATATACTACAAATCAATGATATGCGCAACTTTTTAAACATCAATTTATTAACTTTTTAATTCCGCCAACGGGTTAAAAATGTTTTTTTCTTTATGGATGATCATGTTTTCGTTTGTCTTATTCTTAGAATAAAAAACTACACTTTTCTCATCTCATTTTTGTTAAATAACGAACAAATTGTATGTATTCTGATGTATTAAGTAGTAGATTTAAAACGATTTAACAGAAATGTATTTTACATTAACAGAGCTTAGATTTATTGCGCTTTTTGATGCCAATTTGTCATTTTATCTGATGTGTTTTTAACATTTGAATCGTGGAAAAAATGTCAGATTAAGGAAACCAGCCATGTTGGTTATAATGAAACTTATGTTGAATCTTCTTGTTTTCCATTGAAATGTTGAATGATTATAATTATAGGTTGAAAATCATTATTTTTTTTGATAAAAGAGGGTTCTATCTTATCTCTTCTTGTTGTTTGATTACTGCTAAAAGATTATCTTTGTTGTCTGATAGTAGGCGGGTTTGTCGCTGGCATTTATGTCAGAGGAAAGTCCGGGCAACATAGAGCACCATGCTTCCTAACGGGAAGTTGTCCGTGAGGGCAAAGAACCATAGAAGAAAATAACCGCCAGCTTGCTGGTAAGGGTGAGAAGGTGGAGTAAGAGACCACCAGTCCTGATGGTAACACCAGGAGCTGTATGAATCATGGGTTGTAAGATCATGTATACCGACGCACGTAGGATTGCTCGTCCGATGTCGGGGGGTAGATTGCTTGAGGCTTGTGGTGACATAAGTCCTAGATTAATGACAAACATCCGGCTTGCCGGATACAGAACTCGGCTTATACGCCTACTATCTTTTTTCTTTGAATATATTTGAAATAGCAGACTTTAACGAAGAAATATATTCGTTGTTTGATTCTTTTTTTTGAATGAAGTTGAGAGTTTTCTTTCTGTTTTTCTGTTAGATCACCTTGATTTCCAAAATGTTATAATATGAAGAATAATATTATTCGGTTCTTTATTGAGAAAATAAAGTTTATCACTATAGATATTTGGCGTATAGCAGTTTACAACGAAAAGGGAAAACATGGTTTTTTTGTCCTTTTCTTGAAGACTGTCATGTTGTCTATCCGTGGCTTTGTGAAAGGACGAATGAATATTAGGGCATCTGCATTGACCTACTATTCAATGTTTGCTCTTATTCCGATTTTAGCATTCATATTTGGTATATCCAGAGGTTTTGGATTTGATAATATCATTATAAAGGTTTTGGCAGAGAAATTTCCTGCACAGGGTAATTTCATTGAACTGCTATTCAGGATGGTGGAGTCGTATCTGAATCATGCCAAAGGTGGAATTTTCGTAGGTATCGGTATCTGCTTTTTGCTTTGGTCTGTCTTGAATGTATTTACTCAGATTGAAATTTCATTCAATGAGATTTGGAAGATTAAAAAGAACAGAACCTTTGTGCGTCGATTTACGGATTATATCTCATTGATGATTCTTGTTCCGTTCTTAATTATCATCACAAGCGGTTTGTCATTCTATTTTAAGCATGTCATTACGCAGTTCGACGGTTCGTACATTATCAGTCCGGCATTGAAAACCGTTTTGCTGATTCTTCCGTTCGTCATCACATGGCTTGTCTTTACAATGCTTTATATGATCATGCCTAATACGCGAGTGAAGTTTGTACACGCAGCGGTTGCAGGTTTAGTTGCAGGTGGTGCATTTCAGATATTCAGGTATTTGTATATGTTCGGACAGTCATGGGCAACCAACTACAATGCCGTTTACGGAAGTTTCGCAGCGTTACCTTTGTTGATGTTGTTCATCCAAATATCGTGGTTCATCGTTCTGTTTGGAGCCGAGATTTCGTTCGCTGGGCAGAGTGTGCGTAATTTTGAATTTGAGAAGGATGTGAAGACCATCAGTCACCGATATTATGAATTTGTGATGTTGGCCATTACACAGATTGTGATAAAAAGGTTTGAAAAAGGAGAGGATCCTCTCACCATAGCGCAATTGTCAAATGATTATAAAATCCCATTACGTTTGGTTACGGTGATGACAAATAAGCTTTGTCGTGCAAAAATTTTGGTTGAGACTGTCAATCCGAATGATAACGGTATAACCTATCAACCGGCTTTGGATATAAATAAGATAACTGTATCTAGATTCTTTGATATGATAGATACATATGGTTCGGAGAATTTTGGATTAGAGAAGAGGGAAGAATTTGCTCCTCTGTGGGATTATTCTTGCGGAATAAGGAAAACATTGTGCAAGGTCAGTAAAAATAAATTAGTAAAAGATATATAGGCTAAAGCTCTTTAAAAGTAATCAAAAAATCATATCAAAGTTTGCTTTTATTGCAGAAAGAGAATGCTTAAACTACATTTGTTAATTATTAATTGATTGCCCAAAATGAAGAGGTTAGGAATATATTTAATGTCTGTATTATTATTAGGTTCATGTATGGAGACGAAGAAGAATAGTTTTGGAGAGGTTTTTGAAAAAGAGTATCAAACTCCACATAACACGATTCCGTTTGATAAAATAACAACGGATGATTATTTGCCAGCAATGCGACGCGGAATGCAGTTGCATGATCAAGAGATACAGGCAATTGCAGAAAATAAAGAAACACCTACATTTGAAAATACAATTGAAGCTTTCGAACGTTCTGGTCAGGCATTGTCAAAACCTCAATATGCATTTTATAATCTGATGAATGCTGAGACTTCAGATGCTATGGATAGTATTGCCAATGTAATTGCTCCAGAGGAGACAGAACACAGCAACAACATCTATCTTAACGAGAAATTATTCAAAAGGGTATTGGCTGTTTATGAAGAGAAAGATTCTTTGAATCTAACAGTAGAACAGAAGACTCTTTTAGAGAACACATACGATGCATTCGTTAAGCGTGGTGCCAATTTGAATGCAGCTGATAAAGAAAAATACCGCGAATTAAGCAAGAAATGCAGTTTGTTGGATCTTCAATTCCAACAGAATTTATTGAAGTCAACCAATAGCTATCAAATGGTTGTTACCGACGAGTCTAAACTTGCGGGATTGCCTCAAGATATAAAAGATGCAGCTGCTGCAATGGCAAAGCAGAAAGGTGAAACAGGCTGGATGTTCAATTTATCTTATCCAAGCTATGTGCCATTCATGAAGTATGCTGATAATCGTGATTTGCGTAAGGAGTTGTATGTGGCTTACAATACGAAAGCTATGGTGGGAGAGTTAGACAACCGACTGGTTTTGAAAGATTTGGTCAACTGCAGATTGCAGATTGCCAAGTTGTTTGGTTTTGAGGATTATGCTTCTTACGTTCTTCAAAAACGTATGGCTGAGAATAAGCAGAACGTTTACAAACTTTTGAATGATTTGTTGGTAGCCTACAAACCTACGGCTATTGCTGAGGTGAAAGAGGTTCAGGAATATGCTAAGAGTAAAGGGGCTGATTTTGAAATCATGCCTTGGGATTGGTCTTACTATTCTAATAAATTAAGAGACGAGAAATATAGTATAAACGACGAATTATTGAAGCCTTATTTTGAGTTGGAGCATGTTAAGAAAGGCGTGTTTGGTCTGGCTACGAAGTTGTACGGACTTCAGTTTAAGAAGAATCCGAATATTCCTGTTTATCACTCAGAGGTTGAGGCTTTTGATGTTTTGGATAAGGATGGTTCGTTCTTGGCAGTGTTGTATACAGATTTTCATCCAAGGGATGGCAAGCAGAGCGGTGCTTGGATGACAGAGTTCAAATGCCAGAGCAAGGATGCAAATGGTATTGACCATCGTCCACAGATTTCTATCGTAATGAACTTTACGAAGCCAACAGACTCAACTCCGTCTTTGTTGACCTTTGATGAGTTGACTACTTTCCTTCATGAGTTTGGTCATTCAATCCATGGCATGGTTGCCAATACAACATACGAAAGTATGGCAGGAACAAATGTTTATCGTGATTTTGTTGAGTTGCCTTCTCAGTTGATGGAAAATTGGGCATTTGAAAAGGAGTATCTTGACGGCTTTGCCGTTCATTATAAGACAGGTGAGAAAATTCCTGCTGAGTTGATCGAGAAAATTCGTAGATCTGCTAATTTCAACGTTGGATACGCTACAATGAGACAGTTGAGCTTTTGTTATTTGGATATGGCATGGCACACTATCAATAAAGAGTTTGATGGTGATGTGCGTCAATTTGAGTTGGAGGCATGGAAAGAGACTCAAGTACTGCCAATTGTTGAAGGTACATTGATGAGTTCTCAGTTCAGTCATATATTTTCTGGTGGTTACGCAGCCGGATATTACAGTTATAAATGGGCAGAGGTGCTTGATGCTGATGCCTTCTCTGTATTCTCTAAGAATGGAATATTTGATGAAAAAACCTCATCATCATTCAGATATGAAGTTCTTGCAAAAGGTGGTTCGGAACATCCAATGGTGTTGTACAAACGCTTTAGAGGACAAGAGCCAACCATTGAACCTTTGTTAAGGCGTCATGGCATCATTAAATGATGGAAATTGCCATTTTGGCAGATTTGAGTTTTTGGCAGAATTTTTGAAGTTTCTATCTATGAAACTTAAAAACGTAATAAAATGATGTATTGGATTATATTTGGTGTTTTTGCTTTAGCTAGTTATTTAGTACAGCAAAGATTAAAGAGTAAGTTTGAAAAATACTCAAAGATTGCCATTCCGAATGGGATGACGGGTAAAGATATAGCTGAAAAGATGTTGCGAGACAATGGCATAAATGATGTCAAAGTCACTTCAACAGAAGGTTATTTGACCGATCATTACAATCCGGCTACGAAGACTGTTAATTTAAGCGAAGGCGTATATTATAGTAATAGTGTAGCAGCCGCAGCTGTCGCAGCCCACGAATGTGGTCATGCAGTTCAGCATGCAAATAGTTATGCTTTCTTGAAAATGAGATCGGCTTTGGTGCCTGCGGTAAGCTTTGCTTCCACTTGGGTACAATGGGTTATTTTGGCAGGTGTCGTTTTGATCAATGTTTTTCCTCAGTTGTTATTGATAGGCATTGTTTTATTTGCGATGACTACGTTGTTTAGCATCGTTACCTTACCAGTTGAGGTAAATGCCAGTTCAAGAGCTTTGGCATGGTTGAATAGTGCAGGTGTTACTAATGTGGATACTCATGATCAGGCTAAAGATGCTTTGAAATCTGCTGCTTATACTTATTTCATTGCAGCAATTGGTTCTTTAGCAACTTTGGTTTATTACATCTTCATTTATTTGGGAAGACGTGATTGATAGTTAGAAATAATGAAAATTTTAAGTTAGGGATAGATGTTGCGTTTATCCCTATCTTTATTGATATAAAATACAGATATGGGATTGTTAGAAAAATTGACAAAGAAAAAGGATGCGCTAGAAGAAGCGGTTCGAGAGAGAAGTGAAGAGTATAATTCCTTGATCAGGGTTTATATGCAGGCGGTGATGGCAGCAAATCTAGGTATTACCGATTTGAGAATGTTGCCAGATATGCTTGTCTTCAAGAGAAAACTTAAGATTGCTACACAAGGTCGTTTGGGCGTTGCAGAAAAGGCTTATATCCGCAATTTAATGATGAAAGAATATGGTATGAAAGAATTGTTCTTCAATGAGATTGATTCTTCTGCCAAAAAGTTCTGCAAGAAACAGAATGATATTCCTAATTATTTTTATGCATTCCAGGGTTTGTCTCAAGACCTTTTTATGGCAGTAGGTACTAAGATGCAATATAAATTGCGCCTACCTTCCATTTTCAAGGGGTTGATTCGTTCTATGATAAAGAAGACTATTCATGAGGTTCTTACAAAGGATGTGTGGAAAGCTGCAGATGTACGTCAGGCATGTGTGAATGTGCGCATGTACCAACAAAAGTTACATTTGTCTGAAGATTGGATGTTTGAATATGTATATCCCGTTCTGATGATAGCAAAAGGTTCAAAAGCAAAATAAGTGCTTGCTAACATATTGACAATAAAAAAGGTTGCTTTCGGGTAACCTTTTTTATTGACCAAAGTTTGTTTCTTCCTTGTTTCGGACAAAAATGAAATGAGTCTCGGGCGATAGGACGGGATGTCCACCCTTTTTCTAATCTATGGTGAAAGTGATTTGTTTCAATTTGTTCAATTCATAACGAAAAACTCCTCACGCACTTCATCTTTAGATTCAGAACGTAGGGTAGTAGTTAACAATAACAAAAAAGAGGCGTCGAATTTCGATGCCTCTTTTTTGTTATTGCGATTATTACGTTCTTTAATCTGACAAGGCTGCAACACCGCCCATGATATCGAGCAGTTCATTTGTAATAGACTGCTGTCTTGTCTTGTTGTAAAGAATTGTAAGTTCTTTTATCAACTCGTCCGCATTGTCCGTAGCTGTCTGCATTGCTACAACACGAGCTCCGTGCTCAGAAGCGTTGGAGTCGAGTAGACAAGCATAAAGTTTTGTCCTTAATGCTTTTGGCAATAGAGCCTCCAGAACTTCTCTTTTTCCTGGTTCAACAATGTAGTCGCACGATGCTGCTTTCTCTCCTTCCTCTTTCTTGTCGAAAGTGATAGGTAAGAAGTTCTCGGTAAACAATTTCTGAACGGATGTGCTCTTCAAGTGATGGTAAATGACAATCACCTTGTCAAATTCTTTGGTCAAGAATTTGTTCATGATAGTATTTGTCATATCACACATACCTGAAAAATTTGGCTTGTCGGCCAACTTGCTGTATTCGCCTTCAAATTTTACCGGAAGTTTTTTTACCGCATCGTGGATTTTCTTTCCGATAGGGAAGACTACGATGTTGTCCATTCCTAGTTCCTTATTCTCTGCAATCACTTCGTTCAGTCTCTTGATTACATTCGAATTGAATGCACCACAAAGGCTGGAGTTAGAAGAAAAGACTACGATCGCTAACTTATTCAATGGCCTTACTTCTGCAAAAGCCGACTGAAAGTCGGTCTCCGTTTCAAGAAAATTATTCAGAATTCTGTTTAATCTGTCTTGATAAGGAGCAATACTTTCTATAGCACCTTGGGCCTTTTTTAGCTTTGCCGAAGATACCATCTTCATTGCTCCGGTAATCTTCTTCGTAGACGATACCGAACCAATTCTTGCTTTTACTTCTTTTAGTGATGCCATCCTATTTAAGCTTTAAACTGTTCAACAACTGCAAGAGCTTCTTTCTTTAAAATTCCGGAAATCTCATCGTTGATGATACCTTTCTTCAACTGGTTAAGCACATCTTCTTTGTGTGTTGACTCCAATACGTTGATGAAAGTCTTTTCGAATTCAGGAATCTTCGCAGCAGGAACAGAATTCAATAAACCATTAGTACCGCAGAAAATGACTGCAATTTGATTCTCGACAGGGATAGGAGAGTACTGAGGTTGTTTCAAAATCTCAGTATTACGGATACCTTTATCGATTGTCATTTTTGTTACAGCATCCATATCACCACCGAATTTGGTAAATGATTCCAATTCACGGTATTGAGCTTGGTCTGTCTTCAATGTTCCGGCTACCTTCTTCATAGCCTTAACCTGAGCACTACCACCCACACGAGATACAGAAATACCTACGTTGATGGCAGGACGGATACCGGCGTTGAATAGGTTGTTTTCCAAATATATCTGACCATCGGTAATTGAAATTACGTTGGTTGGAATATATGCGGAAACGTCTCCTGCTTGAGTCTCGATGATAGGAAGAGCAGTCAATGAACCGCCACCTTTTATTTTTGACTTCATAGAAGGAGGTAAGTCGTTCATCTGACTTGCCACACTGTCGTTCTTGATGATCTTAGCGGCACGCTCAAGCAATCTTGAGTGTAGGTAGAAGATATCTCCCGGATATGCCTCACGTCCTGATGGACGACGAAGAATCAAAGATACCTCACGATATGCAACGGCTTGTTTTGACAAGTCATCATATACTACCAATGCGTGTCTTCCTTGGTCACGGAAGTACTCACCAATTGCAGCACCTGCAAATGGTGCATAGTATTGCATTGCAGCAGGATCACCAGCTGTTGCTGATACGATGATGGTGTAATCCATAGCACCGTGTTCCTTCAATGTGATTACTATGTTTGCGATGGTTGAACCTTTTTGACCGATAGCTACATAGATACAATATACAGGACATCCAGCTAAAAAGTTAGCTCTTTGATTGATGATTGTATCGATAGCGATAGCTGTCTTACCAGTCTGACGGTCTCCAATGATCAACTCACGTTGTCCACGGCCGATAGGAATCATGGCATCGATTGCCTTGATACCAGTTTGTAATGGTTCGTTTACTGGCTGACGGTAGATAACTCCTGGAGCTTTTCTCTCCAATGGCATCTCTACCAATTCACCTTCTATTTCGCCCATTCCATCTATTGGCTGACCAATAGCGTTTACAACCCTGCCTATCATGCCTTCTCCCATAAGGATGGAAGCGATACGTTTGGTACGTTTTACTGTATATCCCTCCTTGATTTGGTCTGTTGGGCCTAATAATACGGCACCAACATTGTCTTCCTCAAGGTTCATGACCACTGCCTGCATTCCGTTTTCGAATTCGAGCAGCTCGCCAGATTCAGCGTTCTGTAGTCCGTAGATACGAACCACACCATCGCTGACTTGCAAAACAGTACCAATCTCATCGAACTTGATCTTTGAATCAATGTCCTTGAGTTGCATTTTCAGCACGTCGGAAACTTCACTTGCTTTTATACCTGACATAAATTTTCTTTAATTTAATGATGTTTATCTCGATTATGCCAAAATGCTGTTTTTCTTCAACAATTGGTCTTTAATGTCCTTCAACTGGCTGCTTACACTCGCATCCAATTGATATGTTCCAACTTGTAGTATGAAACCTCCGACAAGGTCAGGATTGATAATTGTTTGAAAATCTACCTGGCCTTGTGTCCTGTCAGATACTATTTTCCTCAATCTTTCCTCTTCTTTGGCTTCAACTGGGGTTGCTGTAGAAAGCTTACCAATTACAATGTTGTTTGCTTTACGATAAACGTCTTGATATACTAAACTTATAAAATGGAAATAAGCCTCTCGTCTTTTCTCGACTACTAAATCCAAAAAGCGTTTGAATTCCGGACATACATCGGTACCTGCAGCAGTAATTAATAACTCTTTCTTTTTCTCTGTGGAAATGACAGGGTTCAATAAAGCTTTGTTTATCTCTGGAACTGCGAATAGACTGTCAGAAAGAAACTTCATCTCTTCGTAGATCACAGTATCCTGCTTTTTCTCCACTGCATACTCATATAGAGCTTTTGCATATCTTGCTGAAATTCTACCTGTATCCATATCGGTCTTTACGATTTAGCTATATTTATTTCGTCCAACAGTTTGTTGATCATCTCAACTTGAGAATTCTGTTCGGAAAGCTCTTTGCGAAGAACCTTCTCTGCTACATTAACAGAAAGCTCGGCAACTTGTGCTCTGATCTCTTTGATAGCGTTCTCTTTCTCCTGTTGAATGCTTGCCTTTGCACCATCAATGATCTTAGCGGCTTCTTTCTCCGCATCTCCTTTTGCTTCGGAAATCATCTGTTCCCTCACTTTTTTAGCTTCGTTGACAATCTTGATCTGCTCGTTCTTAGCAGCAACAAGAATCTTCTCGCTCTCTGCCTTGATGTTTTGCAGTTTTTCGTTTGCCTCTTTCGCTGCATTAAGTGATTCCTCGATATAGTCTCCTCGCTTCTGAATCATTTCGGTAATAACGGGCCAACCGTATTTACCAAGAATGAACAGTACGCATAGGAAGCTTACGAGCATCCAGAATACTAATCCGAAATCTGGTGTCAATAATGACATGGCTCTAGATTATTATTTATTATAAGAATATTGCTAACAAACATGTGATGATTGCCAAGAAAGCAACACCCTCAACCAAAGCGGCTGCGACGATCATGTTGTTTCTGATGTCTCCAGATGCTTCTGGTTGACGACCCATGGCTTCCATTGCAGATCCACCAATCTTACCAATACCAATACCTGCTCCGATTACTGCAATACCTGCACCAATTGTTGCTCCTGCTTTTGCTAATGCTGCACCTGCGACAGCTTGAAGAATAATAGTTAACATAGTACTAAATTTTTTAAATTATTTATTAATGATTATTTTACTTGATAATGTTTTTTGTTTTTTTTATTTCTCGTGATGTGGCTCAACTTGTGCCAATCCGATGAATAGAGCGGATAGTGTCATGAACACGTATGCTTGGATGAAACATACCAAAATTTCCAATAATGACATGAATACTACCAATGCGACCGAAAGAACCGGAACGCAAGCACCTACAACAACACTCATAGCGGAGAAGATGAAAATCAATCCGATGAGCACCAATACCATGATGTGTCCTGCCAACATGTTGGCGAAGAGACGTATCATCAATGCAATCGGTTTTGTGAAAAGTCCGATTATTTCAATGATTGGCATTAAAGGAACCGGAACTTTTAACCATGTAGGAACTTCTGGCCAAAAAACCTCTTTCCAATACTCTTTTGTACCGTAAAAATTAGTGAAGAGGAATGTGATTACAGCCAATACCATTGTGATGGCAATGTTACCTGTAAGATTGGCTCCTCCTGGGAAGATAGGAACGATACCTAACATATTGTTCAAGAATATAAAGAAAAAGACGGTGAGCAGGTAAGGGGAGAACTTCTTGTAGTTCTTGCCGATACAAGCTTTTGCCACATCTTGGTCAAACGCTATGATAAGCGGTTCTAACAGAGCTTGCATACCACTAGGTCTTTGTAGCGGATTTGTCTTGTATTTCTTTGCAATACTGAGGAATATCCACAATAAAAGTCCGCAACTGATGAACAATGATAACACGTTTTTTGTGATGGAAATGTCTAAAGGACGTTTTCCTGTGCTAGTCTCTATGATTCTTCCGCTGATGTCACCTTCCTTGCATATTTCATAACCTTTGTATGCAGCCTCTCCATGGTGGAACTTGGATGCACAGAAAACATCCCATCCATTCTGTCCCTTTACTATTACTAATAGAGGAATGGAGATGTGATGTCCGTTTATGGTAGTTATGTGCCAAGAATAGTTGTCGTTGATATGTCCGAACACGAGTTCTTTTACATCGATGCCTTTTTTTTCTTCTTTTGCAGTTGTATCTACATTTTCAGCTGCAAATAGCGAAAATTGAGACCATAGCAACAATGAAAAAATCAAAGTGAAAAGGCGTGTCGTTTTATTTTTGAGCAGCTTCATCTTTAGTTTTCTTGTTTAATTTAATTGAAACCTGCGCTTCAAATATTGTATAAATAATGTAGAACAGAACGAACGTGATCAGAAAACTTATTGCTTGCTCCTTAATGAGTAGAAGATAAAGTCCACATACAATAATTAAGGATAGAAGCTTTACCGTTTTCATAATCATAAAAGTATTGAAGTACTTTTGCCCGCTCTTTTTTGTCGCATTCACAATTGAAACGATTGTCAAGACACCAAGAATCCAATAGTAAGTCATAATATGGGGATATGCCGAAAAGTAATATTCATGGAGAAACATCCTGAAAATCACATATCCTGCAATACCTGTAACGGAGATAATCGCCGTGAGCCATAAAATGCTCTTTTTTACATCTTCTTTCACTTGGTTATTCTATGACATTTTCAATACACACGGAGACAACATCATTTCTCACCTCGGCGAATCCGGAATCAATTTTGATTGATCTCTCGTTTCCATCGGAAATGTACGATATTTCACCCTCTTTCAAAGAAGATATCAAGGCCGCATGTCGGGGTAGGACCGTAAATCCTCCGGCAGTTCCCGGAAGATTCACAGATTCTACTTTTCCTTTAAATATCATCTTTTCTGGTGATATGATCTCTAATACCATATTCTCAGTGTATTTGCTTAATTACCAGCTTGAGAAAGCAACTTGTTACCTTTGGCAATTGCATCGTCGATAGTACCGACGTTCATAAATGCCTGTTCTGGCAAGTTGTCTACTTCTCCGTTTATGATCATCTTGAATCCGCGGATAGTCTCTTCGATGGGAACCATCACACCTTCCAAACCTGTAAATTGAGATGCAACGTGGAATGGCTGAGACAAGAATCTCTGTACACGACGTGCTCTGTTTACGGTCTGTTTGTCGGCCTCAGACAACTCCTCCATACCTAAGATGGCGATGATGTCCTGCAACTCCTTGTATTTTTGAAGGATCTGCTTAACAGCCTCTGCGGTCTCGTAGTGATCTGTTCCGATGACGTTAGGGTCCAAAATACGAGAAGTTGAATCCAATGGGTCAACGGCAGGGTAGATACCGAGCTCGGCAATCTTACGGCTCAACACCGTTGTTGCATCCAAGTGAGAGAATGTAGTTGCTGGAGCAGGGTCGGTCAAGTCATCAGCTGGCACGTAAACGGCCTGTACGGATGTGATTGATCCGTTCTTTGTAGAAGTAATACGCTCCTGCATAGAACCCATCTCTGATGCCAATGTTGGTTGATATCCTACGGCTGAAGGCATACGGCCTAACAAGGCTGATACCTCAGATCCAGCTTGTGTGTAACGGAATATATTATCGATGAAGAACAAAATATCACGACCACCATTACCAGAATCACGGAAAGACTCCGCAACTGTCAATCCAGAAAGTGCAATTGAAGAACGTGCACCCGGTGGTTCATTCATCTGTCCATACACGAGTGTTGCTTGTGATTTAGCTAACTCCTCATAGTCAATTTTGCTAAGATCCCAGTCTCCTTTTTCCAAAGACTCTTTGAAGGCGTCTCCGTATCTTACGATACCTGATTCGATCATCTCTCTTAACAAGTCATTACCCTCACGAGTACGCTCTCCAACTCCTGCAAATACAGAATAACCATTGTATCCCTTTGCAATGTTGTTGATCAATTCCATGATCAAGACCGTCTTACCCACTCCGGCACCACCGAACAAACCGATTTTACCACCTTTCAAATAAGGAACCAAAAGGTCGATGACCTTAATACCTGTGTAAAGGATATCCTTGGAGGTAGAGAGTTCGTCAAATTTTGGCGGCTCGCGGTGAATTGGTGAAGCACCTGTTCTGTCAAAATTCTTCATGCCGTCGATAGGCGCTCCAACGACATTAAGCATTCTTCCTTTAATTTGATCTCCGACTGGGACTGAGATTGCCATTCCTAATGAACGAACTTTCATTCCCCTCGTTAATCCGTCAGTAGAATCCATCGCAATGGCTCTAACTGAATTTTCCCCAATGTGCTGTTGACATTCTACGATCAATGGATTTGATCCTGAACGTTGAATTTCTAGCGCATCATGAATCTGAGGTAGGCTTGTACCCCTTTCTGGGAAATTTACGTCAACTACAGGTCCGATGACCTGGATGATTTCACCAATTAATTCAGACATATTATGCGTTTTAATGATGGTATTATATAATTATTTTTTTTATTTTTATTTCCAAGGATTTGATCCGATGCGATATCAAGACTTATTATTTATCTATTTTATCGGCCTTTTTTTTCGAAATCACTTTCTTTTACTTAGCCTTACTTAAAAATTATAAAATGTAAGCCGCTTGCAAATATATATATTTTTGTGAAAGATTGAATCCTTTTGGTTTCTTTTTTTGAAAAAAAGATGAAATTTTACGGGTGGTATCGTTTATGTTCTTGATTGATACATTCTTTGCATTTTTGCTTCTTCGGAACCCCTTTTGCAAAAGGTGTTTTAGAACATATTTAAGTGTTTTTTTTCGTTTTGTTTTTTGTCCTAAGTCAAGTGTTCTTATGGCGTTTGTTATGAAAAAAAGTGAAGGTTTTTACTTTTTTTCGATTTTGTACAAAATCTTACTATTTCCTTTTCTGAAACCTTTTTTGGGGGAGGTTCGTTTTTTCAGTAAAGATTGTTTCTATTTGTCTGTTTGTTTTTTCTCTTTTTGACATTTACTGCATATACCGTAAATAGAAAGGGAATAACTGCTTACTGCAAAATTCTTGATGTGTTTTGAAAGAATGGTTCGTTTAATGTTTGTGTCGGTAAACTCTTTCATCGCTCCGCATTTTGTGCAGATAAGATGATTGTGCGTGTTGGTGTTGTAGCATTTCTCGTATTCCGAAATGTTACTGTCAAAATTGTGTTTGATAATGAGGTTGCATTCGAGTAGGAGATTGATGTTGTTGTAGAGGGTTGCTTTGCTAACGGGGTAGTTGCTCTCTTTCAGGATTGAATATAAAGATTCAATGTCGAAATGACCATCTAATGAATAAATTTGATCTAAAATGGCAAATCTTTCAAGGGTCTTCCTCATTTTGTTTTTTGTAAGGTATTCTGTGAATATCTGTTTGACCGTTTCTTTTGTAGTGTCAGAACTTCCCATGGTTATGTCTCCTTATTTTTCTTCAAAGATACATTTTCTACGTTAGATTCTCTTCTTGAAAAAATAAAAAAAGAAGGGGCTGTCCCTTTGATTGGAATACCCCCTTCTTCTATATTTTCTGATAATTCAGTTTATTTCAAATAAACTTCTTTTATAGTAGTTGACTCCTCTTCATAGAGGTTGTTATTAATATAAGTAACGCCGTTTTCTGTATATTCAAAATTCGTAAACTTCTGTTCAAGTTCTCCTTCGTAATAGTATTCTTTTTGAGTAATTCTACCCATTTTATCATATACATATTGAGTGCGTTCACGTTCTTTGTTGGAATCGTCGTAAATAGTTTCTGAAGAAATCAAATTGTAATATGGGTTGAGGTATTCAATTTTATGTTTACATTCCTCCCATTTGTTCAATATATATGAACTTTCCGTATATTCACAGACAAGACCAGGATAATTGTATTCGGATTGATCTGTAACCATTTTTCCATCTTTATAGGTTGTTTTTCGTATTTCTAAACCAACATTGTTGTACTCATATTCGGTTCTAGTAGAATCATATAAGCCTATCTGTTTTTCTTGTAGAATTTTATTATAGGTCGAATCCAAATATGTATTAGTTATACTATCCGTTTTATTAGGTAAACTATAACCTATAGAGTAAAAACTTTTAGTAAATGATTGTTTGTATTTACCATCTTCTTTAATATATGAATAGTCACTGTTTTTTTCTATAATAGCTCCATCTTCATATTTGATGTATGAAACAATTCTTTTCTTGTCGTCGAAAGTCCACTCTTCCTTGAATTTTTCTTTAGATGCAGTATCTGCGTAGTATTCAATCTTAAGTTTGATTCTATCTTTTTTATAGTTAATAATCATCGCTTCTTCTTCTTTTTCTTCTGAAGAAGAATCGTCTTTACAAGAGGAAAAGGCAACTAATAAAAGGAAAAGGCCTAATATATACTTGAATTTAACTATTTTCATGTTAAAATTAATTTAATATTTTATTTTGCAAATATATGAACTACATTTTTAACTTCACAAAGTTTATGCCAAAAAAAGAGTTGTTATTTTTTATTTTGCCTTATATCAATCATTTATTAAATTTGCATTTGATATTGAAAAGGTTGAATCAATGAAGTTTCAAAAGATTGATAAATACAGCTCTGTAAGTGTGGAGTTGGCACGTTTTGATCGTGAGTTGGATAAGTGCGTTTCTGAGTGTCAAACCATGCTCCATGTTGAGGATGATACGTTAACTTATTCTCAGCAGTTGTCTGCTTTGATAAACGCTTGGCGTTTGTTTATGGAGGAGGAGAAGTTTGTCCCTGTCTTTGTCCGTTTTTTCCTCAGTGATGCGGCCAATCAGCTGCCTGCTTTGCAAAAAGAATTCCATGATATTTTCAATTCAACCTGTTGTTCGGTTGTTCAACAGGCGCCTTTGGATGGATCAAAGGTGGCCATGTGGGCTTATTTACAGAATGGCGTTGATTGCGTTCGTTTGGATGACTTTTCATTCCGTTGTTCTCATGGTGCTTATTCTCACTATTGGACGGGTAATATGATGATGAATGAAGGTGACTCTGCTTTGCAGACTGAGATGATATTTAAAAAGTATGTCTCTTCTCTTGAAACCAAAAATATCTCATTAACTGATAATTGTGTGCGCACATGGCTTTTTGTCCAAAATGTGGATGTGAATTACAAGGGGGTGGTGAAGGCAAGAAAAAAGGTTTTTGAGAAGCATCGGTTAACTCCAGAAACTCATTATATAGCAAGTACAGGTATTGAAGGACGTGGCTCTGATGCAGCCTCTTTGGTTCGGATGGATGCATACGCTGTTGCTGGATTGAAGCCCGGCCAGCAGCAATATCTTTATGGCAAGACTCATTTGAACCCTACCTACGAGTATGGTGTTACCTTTGAACGCGGTGTGAAAGTGCTTTACGGAGACCGTTCGCATCTGTTTATTTCGGGAACGGCAAGCATTGATAATAAAGGTGATGTTCTATATGAAGGCGATATTGTTCGTCAGACTGAACGTATGTGGGAAAACATCTCTGTTTTGTTGCAGGAAGGCGGTGCATCTTTCATTGATGTTGCTTCAATGATTATCTATCTACGTGATGTTTCGGATAGAGAGGTCGTCAGCAAAATGTATGAGAAGCGTTTTCCGGATGTTCCTAAAGTGATTTTGTATGCTCCGGTTTGTCGACCAGGTTGGTTGATAGAGATGGAATGCATGGCGATTAATCCAGAATCAAATAAATCTTTTGCTAATTTCTGATCCGTGATTTCTGATTGAGAGAACAGGTACAGATACAAAAACGACATATAGATTTCCAACATCCGAATCGATTTCGATTCAACATTTTCAGAAAATCTATATGTCGTTTCTTTTTTTAGAATGTCAAGACAACTTTGTTCTTTTTAGCTGTCTCGTATAGGTCTTGAATGCAAGCAACCTTGCAAATCTTGCTATTCTGATTACGGTTCTTGAAGCAGGTTTGGCAACCCAAAACAGTTCCGTTTTGGTCGAGAAACATCTGCATCTGCTCCTTGATGTCTTTGTTTGTCTCCATCAATCCTTCCACTTCAACGCCTTTGCCTAAAAGATAAACGGTTACGGCATTTCCCCATTCCTGAGAATAGTTGGCCAAACGTAAAGCATTCCAAACAGTCTCCACATCGTTAGAGTAGATAATGATGCCCATGCTGGTTGGTTTGTCTGGGTCGTTGTATTCAATCTCAGAATCTAATTTCTGTGCATAAACAGATGCTGTAAGGTTTGAACCTAACAACATACAAAAAAGAATAAAAACAATCTTTTTCATGGCGCTATTTTTTTGAATTATAAATTCTTAATTTATAAAATACCTTCGGGAAACTGCATTGTGATACAGTGTAGAGAGCCGTGCTGACGAATCAAAGGTATGCAGTCTATGCCTACGATTTCTCTGTCAGGAAAAGCTTTTTGTAACTGCTCTTTGGCAAGTTTGTCTTTCTCTGGCGAGTTGTAAGTTGGCATCAGAACGGCACCGTTCATGATCAGGAAGTTGGCGTAAGTGGCTGGCAGACGGATGTCGTCTTCGAATGCTAGATCAGCCATTGGAAGCTGGATGAGTCGGTAAGGTTTTCCCTCTGCCGTTTTGAACGTCTTAATCTCGTCTTCCATTGCTTTCAAAGCCTCGTAGTGCTCGTCGTTTTTGTCTGTACAAGAGACGTAAGCGATGGTGTTCTCGTCGCACAATCTGGCAAGCGTATCAACGTGGCTGTCGGTATCGTCGCCGGATAGATAACCTTGGTTAATCCACAACATACGGTCGGCTCCGAAAACTGATTTGAGGAAATCCTCAATCTCTTCTTTTGAGAAGTGGTCGTTTCTGTTGGCCGAAAGGAGACACTCTGAAGTGGTCAGGATGGTTCCCTTGCCGTCTGATTCGATGCTGCCGCCTTCAAGCACGAAGTGCAACATATTGAAGTAGCCGGTGTTCTTGTTGAAACTCTCTTCAACGTAAAGTTCCCTCGTGATCTGATTGTCGAGGTTGGATGCAAATTTCATTCCCCAACCGTTGAAAGTGAAGTCGTATATGTACGGATCTCCGTCAATGAATACAGAGATGGGTCCGTGGTCTCTTGCCCAAGTGTCGTTGGTTGGAATCTCTTTGAAGATGATTTTGCTGTAGTCGACGTCGCCGAGCTGGTCGCGTACGGCTTGCTCGCACTGACAGACAATCAACAATTTCTCTCTTTTGATAATCTCCTTTGCTATTTGGATGTAACATTTCGTTACATCTTCCAAAATATAATTCCAATCGCTGTCTTTGTGAGGCCAAGTGAGTTGAATTCCGCTTTGTTTGGCCCATTCGGCAGGAAGTATGATGTGGTTCATCTTTTAATACGTTTATCTGTTATCAACTTTTTCTGGGTTCATATCGTGGTTCATCATCCGATAGTCTGCCATCTGTTCAAACTTCGTTCCCTTGCGACCGTAGTTGCAGTAAGGATCGATGCTGATGCCGCCTCGGGGCATGAATTTGCCCCATACTTCGATGTATTTTGGGTCCATTAACTTTATCAAGTCTTTCATGATGACGTTGATGCAGTTTTCGTGGAAGTCGCCGTGGTTTCTGAATCCGAAAAGATAGAGCTTGAGACTCTTGCTCTCGACCATATTCACGTCAGGAATATAGCTTATATATATGGTGGCAAAGTCTGGCTGACCGGTAATAGGGCAGAGACTTGTGAATTCAGGACAGTTGAATTTCACCCAATAGTCGTTTTCCTGGTGCTTGTTGACGAATGTCTCCAAAACCTCAGGACAATATTGATTTGGATATTTGGTCGATTTGCCTAAAAGCTTCAAATTATCTTCCATATTGTTTACTTTTTTTAGTGGTGAAAGTTACTTATTTCTTTCCTTCTTTTTCCAAAGATTCCATGAATTTCTTCAATCCGTTGGCTCTGAGCTTGCAGGCAGGACAGTGTCCGCAACCCTCGGCAACGATGCTATTGTAACAGGTGAGCGTCTTGTTTTTGACGATGTCGAATACGCCAAGTTCGTAAGCTAATCCCCAAACCTCCTCTTTGTCTCTCCACATAAGTGGTGTATGGATTTCGAATTCGTAATCCATGGCCAAGTTGATGCTGGCGTTGACCGATTTGATGAAGGTGTTTCTGCAGTCAGGATAACCGCTATAATCGGCTTGAGAGACGCCCGTTACGATGTTGTGAACTCCTAATCCGTAAGCATAAACGGCTGCGTAGGTGATGAAAATCATGTTTCTGCCAGGAACGAATGTGTTAGGCACACTGTTGGCTGGTTTCTCCTGATCCATTACCATACTGCTGTCAGTAAGAGAGTTATGAGTCAATTTCTTGATTGTGTCAATGTCGTGCACAACGAAAGGGACATTTGCCTCTTTGGCTATCTGAGTGGCGATTTCCGTCTCAATCTGGTGTTTTTGGCCGTAACGGAAGCCGATGGCGTAAACTTTGTCAAAATGTTTTTTTGCCCAATAGAGGCAAGTGGTCGAATCTTGACCGCCTGACAGTAAAACTACTGCTGATTCTTTGTTGTCTGCCATATTTAGAATGCTATGATTTTATAATCCTTGTTATTGTCAAATGTATCCAGCTGTTCTGCTTTCTTTATCTTCTTTACAATAATTCTTGTAAAAGGAAGAACAAATGCTTCGAAGAGCGTTTTTGCTGCTGTTTGGAAGAAAATCATCTTCACGATTTCCGTGAAAGGTAGGATGAAGGCGAAACATAACGTAAAGAAGAAGAGAGAATCGGAAAATTCGCCGAAGATGGTCGATACCATTGCACGCTGGAAAAAATGTCTGCCTTGAGATGCAACTTTCATTTTACTCATGATAAGTGAGTTGGTGAAAGAGCCTGCCAAAAAACCGCAGAGACTGGAGGCTGCTATTCGTGGGGTACTTCCCAAAACAGTTTGAAAGGCTTCTTGGTGTGGCCAAAATTCGGATGCAGGAGCTTCGATGGCCATTTGGAAGAAAAGGATGCTTAAAAAGTTAACACCAAATCCGCACCAGATTAAAATTCGTGCTTTGGAAAATCCCCAGACTTCCGTAATGACATCGTTCAGAATGTAAGAAATAGGGAAGAGGAACATTGCCGTTGTTGCGGTAAATGGACCAATGGATATAACTTTGAATGCTAAGATGTTTGAAACGATTAGGCAAGATGTGAACACAATGCCTAAAATCATGAATGTGATTGAAACTTTTTCTTTATTTTCCATTTTTCTTGTTTTTTACGTGGTTATCAAGTACACGTCCTTTCGGATTGCGCTGCAAAATTAATTAATTAATCATAGATGTGAAAATCTTTCTATTGATTAATTCGTTGTCTGTTTAACGTTTACTTTGGCCATTATTGACCAAAACTAATTGGAAAATAACAAAAAAAAGGAGAATAACGAAAACTCGTAATCCTCCTTTTGTCTTTAAAAAGTAATTGGATTATTTAAGGCAGAAAGTCTCTTTCTCGTCTTTTACACAACACTCCAATTTGTCCTCACGACACAACCAACCGATTGCGATGTATAGTTCTTCTTTCTTTACTTTTTTAAGTTCTTTCTTGATTTGATCAAAAGTTAAGTTACCTTTTTTTTCATCAAGCAAACGCCATACGCATCCGGCTGTTTCGCCAATTTCTTTGTTCGTCATAACGATAAGTAGTTAAATTTATAAATAAGTTTTTTATCCACATTTAAGTATTTACAAAGTAATGGATAATTCTAATAAATTAGTCAATAAAACTATTGTTTTTTATATTGTTTAGCGTTTTTGATATAAATTTTAACAAAATATTGCTTTTTCGGTGATTTTAAAAGGGGTTAAAATTCTGATTTTTTCCTATTGAAATTGTATAAAAACGTCATGTGATTTACTTTTTTGTCTATTTTTAGTTGCTTATCTTTGTATCGTTTTGTAAAACTCAAATAATTATGGAAGAAGGTAAAAAAGGCATTGACAGACGAAAATTCTTGAAGTTGTTGGGTGCAGGAGCCGCTGTTTCGGTTGCTTCGTTTTATGGTTGCAAATCCAATGGCGATTCTGAGAAGAATCAATCTCAAGGTCCCGTTCCGACAGATAAGATGACTTATCGTGTCAATCCTAAGACGGGTGATAAAGTCTCGATTTTGGGTTATGGATGTATGCGTTGGCCAACCCGTCCGAAGAAGGATGGTAGCGGCGACGAGATTGACCAGGAGGAGGTAAACCGCTTGGTTGATTATGCATTAGCTCATGGAGTAAATTTGTTTGACACATCTCCCCGTTACGTTCAGGGCTTGTCAGAAACTTCGACAGGTATAGCCTTGCACCGTCACCCTCGTGATAAATACTTCGTTTCTACAAAAATGTCTAATTTCGATCCCGAAACGCAGACCAAAGAGGCATCCATCGATATTTACAAAAACTCATTGAAAGCACTTCAGGTGGATTATTTCGACTATTATTTGCTTCATTCCATTGGATCTAAAGATGTTTATCAGAAACGATATTTGGATAATGGTATTCTTGATTTTCTTTTGAAGGAACGTGAAGCCGGACGAATCCGAAACTTGGGTTGGTCTTTCCACGGAGTGAAGGAGTTCTTCGATTATATGTTGAACGAGTCGGGTGTGAAATGGGATTTTGTGCTTATCCAGTTAAGGTAGGTTCTATTAATTCATAAATTCGAGTGTTAGCTACTCCTTGAGACATGGTCTTTTGGAGTCTGAACCTCAGTGGAGGTCTTCAGCAGGCAATTTTATTCGTTTATCCACTCA